>Ga0334882_1000915_pt1 | contig 39733 bp, 50 predicted proteins | sample GraSluR1_MG_5_FD_207226 | JGI IMG/M metagenome (GOLD analysis project Ga0334882, IMG submission 207226) | Sludge microbial communities from methane-producing bioreactor in Wageningen University, Netherlands - Granular Sludge_15_04-R1 | ecosystem: Engineered > Bioreactor > Anaerobic >... | reverse complement strand
TTTGAAAAATATTACAAAAGATAAGAACGGGCTAAGACAGACTTCTTCGTCACTTCGCTCCTCGACCCACGCCTTGCAGGCTCTCCCTACGGTCAGGGGAATTTTACAAGGATTTAGAGGAAAATTCTTGCTGAATTTTCCCAAATTTTTCTTCCACTTCGTTCCGAAAACTTCTCTAAATCCTGATGTTAGTTGCAATTATTATTATGGGCTAATATAAAAAATTATTTAAGTATAAAACAATATTTTCAATAATATGGTTAATCTTATAGCTTATGTCAAATCGGGACCAGAACAAGGCATTGAATTATACCCTCATAGGCATCCAAGGAGAGAGAATAAATTTATCACTAGTCCTGATAGATTCGAAAAAAATTATGTGGTTGTGGATTCGGTTGAAGAACTAATTCCCTATATTAAAAGAGGATGGGGAGTTCGTATGAGCAACCCAAGGAGCATGAATCATAGGTCTGCAAGTCTAATTATGTCTGATTCTTTAAAAATTATTGATTAACGCACATAATAATAACTCTTCGGGATTTTTTTGCTTCGCAAAAAACCGTTTGCAGCTATCCCTCGGTCTTTTCTACGAAAAGACGCAACTAACAAGGATTTAGAGGTTCCAGAAACTTGCAGTTTCTTCCACCCAAATTTTTGCTGTCGCAAAAACTTCTCTAAATCCTGATGTTAAATCCAATTTTTGTGCCTATTGCTTGTGCCTGCCACAACTATTTCTTCCATGATGTTCTTCAAATATGAAATTGCCACCCTCAATCTTTATTGCTTTGCCATTTACAATAGCATCAGCAATTTTTTTTCTAGCGGACAAGATTAATCTATGAAAAGTTGGCTGTGAGATATTCATCTTTTCAGAACATTCATTTTGATCTAAATTTAAATAATCTTTTAATCTCACAGCTTCAAATTCATCAACAGCTAAAACAGATTCCTCTAATTCGACTTTTCGTATTCCTGCGGGTTTAAAATAAGAAGAATTTGGTCGACATCCAACTCTTCTTCTCTTGCATGGTCGTGGCATTCTTAATCCTTGTTGTTTGGAGCTTTGTTTACAAATCTTCTTCCCAAACCTCTTCGCATTCCACTTCCGCGCGGTCCTAAACCTCTACCAGTAGGTTTTGCTCCTTCGCAATTTCCCATCTGTCTTCCTGTTCTAGGTCCTTTTTCTTCTGGTCCTGTTCCGTCTTTATTTGGCATTTTACTTTACCTCCACATTTAGTTATGAATATATATTCATTAAACTATATAAATGTTTCGGTAAAAACGAGTGGCAAGAACAATGCAGGCAATATTTTAATATAGGCACAAAAACTCCTTCGCCTACGGCTCGGGCACGCCGCGCTCTCCTCCTTTCAGTCGTCGGCGGATTTAACAAGGCTTAAAGGGTTCGCTCGTTGCACTTCGCTCACCCAAATTTTTATTTCACTTCGTTCCAAAAAAAACTTCGTATATCCCTGATGTTATAAGACATTTATATTAGAGAACATAGAAAAAGAAAAGACTTCGATAAATTAATAAAGATTCAATTATTCAAATAGTATCATGGTTAAAGCATTAATAATTATTGATATGATTAAAGGCAATACTTTAAATATTTACAATCCTAAAGAAATAATTTCTAATCAAGTCAAATTAATTGAAGAATTTAATAAACACAAATTACCAATTATTGTTGTAACTGGAAAATCTAATTCTGAAAAAAATCCTGTTATGTTAAAATTATGGGGTGATGAATTTGCAGATGAGCCTGAAAAAAAGGAATTAATTCAAGAAGTTACAAAATCAAAGTATTCAATTAAAATTGAAAAGTCAGAATATAGTGCTTTTTTTCAAACTGAATTAGAACAATATTGTAAAAATAATAACATCGATGAAATATATTTTACGGGCGTTTATTCAGGAGTTTGTGTTTATTTTAGTGCGGTTGATGCTGCATATAGAAGAATTCAACCATATTTAGTAACTGATGCTTCAACAACTGAAAAACAAGAATGGCATGAAAGAAATTGTGAACGGTTCAAAACAGTTATCGGGCCTTTAATTACAACTCAAAAATTAATTGATTCTTTAAAATAATATTTTCTTTTTCTTAATTTTACACTCACTTCGTTCAATATTTATTTTGGTTCTCTAATAAATGAATGATTAGAATTAGTAGTGAGATGAATAATGTGTTCGTGATGAATATTTTCTTGGCCATGTTTAAGAAGAATGTTTGGGGGAACAAAGTTATTAATAAGCTATCCGCTGAGAAAAGCCAGTTTCCTTGTGGGAAAAATATTCTGTGGAACGCGTCGAATGAAAAAGAAAAATTTATGAAAACAATAATGGTTAAGAATATTAAAAATGATAGGCTTATGAATCCGCCTTTTTTTAGATTATTAAAAAAATTGGTTAGTTCTGTTTTTCTTTTTTTGGTGCCTTTTATTTTGTTAATTAAAAAGAGTGTGCTTGCTAAAACCATTATGAAAATGAACGAAAAAATTTTTAGTGTGTTAATAAGTAATCGAACGTCTTGCATGTGATTATTTTCATCAATTGTGAAATTATCTGATAAAGAATTTCTTAGTAATAAAAATCCGTGAACGTTTTCGTATAAATATTCAAAGTCATCAAATACAATATTTGTTTTTTTAGCTTCGTTAAAATAAATGAAAGGGTTCAATGATAAAAATGAAGGGATTCCTAGAACTAATATGAAAACGACTAAGAAAACAGTTAAAAAATTAATTAATCTTTTGTTCATTTCAAATAATACAAAGCCCCACTAGCTTTTTGCTCCTTATCTTTTTGACTGTCAGGCTTGTTAATCCTAGGACGACCTGATTCTTCGTCTCTACGAAAAGTGATGTTTAGCTCTTTAAGAAAATGATTCATACCTTGACCCATGCTGAGAGGACCTAGTGTTTTACCGCTAATCGCAGGTACACCGTCAAAAATTAAGAGTTTCTTAGATAAATAATCTAGGAATAATAAGTCGTGATCAATAATCAAAGCAGCTCTACCTGAATGAGACATTAATTCACCTATGATTTTAGACATGCTAAGACGTTGCTCAACGTCTAAGTACGCGCTAGGCTCGTCCAAAACATATAGATCTGCGTCTTCACTTAAGCATTTAGCAATAGAAACGCGCTGAAGCTCACCACCAGATAACTCTGATAATTTCTTATTTAATAAGGACTTAATTTGTAAAGGACTAATTATTTGAGTATCAAACTTCAAAGCGTCACGCAGATAAACCATGACTAATTCATCGCTTTTAAACAAGTATTGAGGCTTATAAGAGATTCTTAATTCTTCTAAGACTTGCTCATCAACTTTTATTTCGCCAGTGATAAGACGCGCAAAAGTAGTTTTACCAATACCGTTCTCTCCAAGAACTCCTATGACGTCTCTACGCATAATTTCTCCTTGATTAACATTTAAAGAGAAACGACCAACATCATACTTTAAGTTCCTCCAAGAAGTCAGATGAGTCTCAGAAGCGACTTTCTCATCAGGACTATCATCAAACACTATTTTATGATTCCTAAAACGCATGTTCTCATCACGAATATAACCATCTAAGTAAATATTAATTCCTGCTTTAGTAGACTTAGCCAAACTAGTAATACCATATTCTCCTTCTACACCATACATTAAATGAATCAAATCAGCTAAATAATCCAAGATGATGATGTCGTGCTCAATGACTAATACGGCGACGTCTTCAACAGCTAAGCTCTTAATGAATTTACTAATCTTAATTCTTTGCTTAATATCAAGGTAAGACGTTGGTTCGTCAAATAAGTAAAGATTTGCTTTCTTCAAAACAGTAGCAGCTATAGCGACGCGTTGAAGCTCACCACCACTAATCTTAGAAACATCACTCTCAAGAATCTTTGACAATTCAAGAACATCAACTATTTCATCTAATTTATCAGTTTCATTAACTTTATTCAACAAATCCCTAACAGACCCTTTAAATTGTTTAGGAATCAGATCTACTTGCTGAGGCTTATACGCAACTTTTATTTCGCCAGATTCTAGTTTTTCAAAAAAAACCTGAGCCTCTGTGCCTTTAAAACGCTCAATTAAGTCCTTGTAACTAGCTTCTTTATCCTTAACACCGAAGTTAGGTTTTAGTAAGCCTGCTAAAACATTCATAGCAGTAGATTTACCAACACCGTTCCTACCAATAATACCTACGACTTTTCCAAAAATAGGAATGGGTAATTTGTACAAAGAAAAACCATTAGGTAAAAATCTGTGAATAGGGTCTTGATTAAGAGCTTCAGGAAGATTAATCATGCTTAAAGCCTGAAAAGGACATTTATTAACAGCTATCCTATCCGCGTCAGTAATTACTGACTCATTAATTCTGACTTTGCCATCATCATCTTTAACAATAGCTTCTTTACCAGCCCTATTACTAGGACTGACTCTCATACACAAATAATCACCGCACCCCACAGGGTTACAACGATCCTTTTTAACAACAATGATTCTATTACGCATAAAAATAAGAGAAACAACTACTTTTTAAAAGAGTTTTTGTTTTTCTTAATAAAACACTGGACACTCACGAAGAACAAGTTTTTAAAACCAAAAAAAAGCAATAAAAAATGAAAGGCAACCATTTAAATATTAAATAAGAATTCAAAAAAATAACAAAATGATTAAACAAAAAGAAAAAAACAAAGATTTCTTCCCATACGAAAACATAAGAGGAGTACAAGACATATTAATAAAAGCAGTTAATCACGCAGTCACGTCAGGACATAACTTGATAGCACACGCACCAACAGGACTAGGAAAAACCGCTGCTAGCATAAGTCCCGCATTAAAAAAAGCTGTTGAATCAGGAAAAACAGTTTTTTTTCTAACTTCCATGCATACTCAACACTTAATAGCTCTAGAAACAGTTGAAATAATAAATGAGAAATACAACGAAAAAATAATTTGCGTAGACATAGTAGGAAAAAAACATATGTGCTTACAAGAAGGCGTAGATAATATGAGCACGAAAGACTTCGCGGAATACTGCAAAATGTTAAGAGAAGATAAAAGATGTGATTATTATTCTAAATTAAAAAGTGGAGAAGAACAATCATTCGAATCAAAAACCGCTACTTCCGAACTAATCAATAAGAGTCCTTGTTCAACTCATAAAGTCATAAATACATCAAAAAAACACGGATTGTGTCCTTACGAAGTATCAATGAACATAGGAAAAAAATCAAACATAATAGTAACAGATTATTATTATTTGTTCCACCCAAAAATAAGGGATTCATTCCTTAGAAAAACCAATAAAGAATTAGAAGACGCCATAATAATAGTTGATGAAGCTCACAACTTACCCACTAGAATAACTGATTTGGCAAGCCAAAGATTAACAAGCATATCATTAAAAAGAGCAATGAGTGAAGCTCAAGAAATAAAAGCAAATAACTTATTTGTTTCATTAAGAGAAATACAAGGAATACTATCTGATTATTCAAAGAAAAAAGAAGAAATATACATCGAAAGGAATGACTTCGTAGACAGAGTAGACAAAATAACTAATTATGAAGAACTAATAGAGGACTTAGAAGAAGCAGCTGATGAAATAAGAAAAGAAAAAAAACAATCTTATTTAGGAGCAATAGCGAGTTTCTTAAATGAATGGTTAAACAACGATGAAGGTTACACAAGGATATTCTCCATCGTTAAAGGATTCAAAGAAGACATATTAGTTCTTAACTATAAATGCTTAGATCCCTCAATAATAGCGAAACAAGTACTACCTTTTGCTCATTCAACAATACTAATGTCAGGGACACTTAATCCTACTAATATGTACTTAGACATCTTAGGATTTGAAAAAAACAGAACAGAAGAATTAGTTCTAAAAAATCCTTTTCCTGAAAATAACAAAATAAACATGATAGTTCCAAAAACATCAACTAAATACGCGACTAGGAACGAAGAACAATACAAAGAAATAGGAGAAACCGTTACTAAGATGATAAACAACATACCTGGTAACAGCGCAGTATTTTTTCCCAGCTTCAAACTAAGAGATTCAGCTTACACATACATGAAAGATTGTAACAAAACCATTTTCTTAGAACACTCAGGAATGGCGAAACACGAAAAAGAAGAATTACTAGAAAACTTCAAAAAATACAAAGACGAAGGCGCAGCACTATTAGGTGTAATAACAGGGAGTTTCGGAGAAGGAATAGATTTACCAGGAGATTACTTGAAAGGAGTCATAATCGTAGGATTACCATTACAAAAACCAGACTTAGAAACAAAAGCACTAATAGATTATTACGATAAAAAATTCGGAAAAGGATGGGACTACGGATACTTATTCCCTGCTTTCAACAAAACACTACAAAGCGCGGGGCGATGCATAAGAAGCGAAACAGACAAAGGCGTAATAATATTCTTAGATGAAAGATACTCATGGAATAATTATTATAGGTGCTTCCCCATAACTTGGAACATTAAACAAACAATGATGTACGAAAACGAAATAAAAAAATTCTTCGAAAAACACGAATAAAAAAAAAAGAGTTCTAACAAAATAGAACTTATCTTAAAGTATTTAAATCCCTGAATATTAACAAAGCTAAAATGACAACTAATTCATTCGTTTTAATGTCTTTAAAAGAAGACAAAGTCAAAAAGATGACTCAAGTACTAAATAATGATACTTGTAGAAAAATCTTAGACTACTTATCAAACAATGAACGAGCGACCGCTACAGAAATCTCGAAGAAACTAGGAATGGCCATGAGCACCGTTCATTATAACTTAAAACAATTAAAAGATAATAATTTAGTAACAAGTGACGAATATCACTATTCAGAAAAAGGAAAAGAAGTCGTACATTACGGATTAGCAAACAAATACATAATCATCGCTCCTAAAGAAGATAAAACAGTGATGGATAAATTAAGAAATTTTTTACCAATAACTTTATTCACAGCTTTCACAGGAGGACTAATATACTTATTAGAAAGCAACTGGGAAAAAATAATGAATTTGTTTCCAAGACAAAAAATGTTATCAGGTAGCTTTCAAGTAACAGACATGGTTATGACAACAGAAACAGATATGCTCGCAGAACCAGCCATGAGAGTAATGGACGCAACTATTAGTGAACCAACAACAGGTATGATTATAGCGCCATGGTTCTTAGCAGGCGCAGCATTCACGATACTAATAATGATAGCATATGAATTATCAAGAAAAAAATGATTCATTGAAGCAATTTACGAGTTTCTTTTTTATAATCTTCAACGCTAGGTTGATCAAAAGGATTAACACCTATTAAGTGAGCAAGAAGAATTATTTCAAGCATCTTCGTTTGCATAAAAAAACCAATTTCGTACTCAGACTTTTTTTCTAAAACATAATGATTAAAAGGTAACTTGTTTAATTTAAAAGCGGACAAAGTACCTTTTAAGATAGCATCCATGACTTCTTGAAAGCTTAATCCTTGAATATGTTTAAGAATCCCATCTTTATTCTTAGGAATTATTAATTTAGACTGATTCTTTAAACTAACAAAACTAGTAAATTTATCCCTAGGACCCCCAAGATAAAGCTGACCAACAGAATGCAAATCAGTACTACCAACTGAAACAGTAGGAGTAATACCTGCAAAAACTTTTTTACCAGAAACAGAAAACTTCTTACCTATGCTTTCACCCATTAATTGACGAAACCACTTACCTAAAGATTCTAAATCATTACTAAATAAAAACAAGTCATTAATAACTTTATTTTTTTTGTAATTAGTATAAATATCCAAAGCACCTAAATAAGCAAAATTAGTCTTATCAAAACTCTTCAAAGAATCATTAGCACCACGAAGCAATTCCTTAACATTAATACCTGCGAATAATAAAGGAAACAAACCAACCGAACTAAAAACAGAGAACCTACCACCAACCTTCTTAGGAATAAACAAAGAATCAAAACCTTTCTTATCCGCAAGAACAGATAAAGCAGAACCCTCATCACTAATAGTAACAACTCTTTCCTTCCTCTGCTTTAATGGAATCTTACTAAGTAAAACTTCGAAGTTAGCAACAGACTCAGTCGTAGTACCAGACTTACTAATAAAAACTAACAAGAAATTTTTCTTTTTACAAATACTTAAAATGTTGTTAATATTATCAGAATCAACCGTGTCAGCAAAAAAAACTTTTTTGTTATTAATCAATAAATAATTCTTACCCTTAACAGCTTCAAGAATAGCTAAAGCGCCAAGATTAGAACCACCTATACCTATAACTATCAAATCAGAAAACTTCTTTTTTTTCTTAACAAGAACAGAAACATCCCTTAAAATATTCTCATCCTGAGGAAGAAGCAAAGAAGAAAAATCAGAATCATAATTCTTAAACAAATCCTCTTTAATAACAGAAATAAAATCTAAAAGTTTTTTCTCATCAACACTTGAATACTTAGACGAATAATCTTTTACGAACTTCATTTTTTAGTTAAACCCTCATATTCCTTAACAGTATCCTCTGAGAACTTCTTTACGCCTTCAAAAGTTTTTTTGTGAACAACTAATTTCTTAATAACAGAAAAAGGCAAAGTAGCAATGTGAGCACCAGCCTCAGCACACTCCCGTACTTGACGAGGATTCCTAATAGACGCAGCAATAACCTCTGTGCTCAAACCATGCTTCTTAATAATCAAAGAACACCTACGAACCAAATCAACACCAGAAACAATACCTTCATCATTAAGAACTACGCCTTTACTACTAAGACCTTCAGCAGGAAAATAATCATCCTTAGAATACTTAACACTAGCAGAATCCCTAATGAAATCATCCAAACGACCAACAAAAGGACTAACAAACTTCGCGCCAGCCTTAGCAGCCAATAAAGCTTGCTCAGGAGTAAAAATAAGAGTTGCATTAACAGGAATCTTTAACTTAGAAACCTCAGAAATGGATTTCAAACCAGAAAGCAAAGAATCTTCATCATCAGACAAACAAATAGGAATCTTAATACAAACATTCCTCGCAGTATGATTAAACATCTTAAACAAAGCCTTAGCCTCAGCAACAACTTCCTCAACATTAGACTTAGTAACTTCTAAACTAACAGGAAAAGGCTTAGCCGCTTTAAGAATAGACCTAATATATAATTCTAAATCACCTTGATTTTTCTCAACGGCCTTCTTAAGCAAAGAAGGATTAGTAGTAACACCTTCCACGACGCCCCAAGAGAAAGCCTCCTCGACTTCAGACAAAACCGCACTATCTAAAAATAATTTCACTGTAAAAACCTCTTAATAAAAACACAATACTAACAAAGAACCTTTTCTTTTTAAATATTTTTATGAAAAAAAGCAGAAGCCGCACCTTTCAAACCCGCATATTTATCCTTAATCAAAGAAACACGAGGCTTCTTAGACAAAACAGACAACTCATTCAAAAATTCTTCTGACTTAATTATTTCAGGATTCTTCCTAGCAATTCCTCCAGCAATAAAAACTTTATCAGGCAACAACTCTAAAGAAGAATTCTTAACGAAACGACCATAAAACTTAGAAAAATCTTTAATAACTTTTTTATTAACAACATCCTTATTATTAGAAAAAATATCACTAGGAGAAAAATTATTACTCAAAACCCTGTTCTTCTTAACATAGTACTGTTTAAGCATGCTCAAACCCCTACCCGAAACTAAGTCCTCATAACTAGGATGACGCTTTAACTTCTTAGAAAAAAAATCCTTAATATTTTCTTCACCAGAAAAAAAAGGAAAATCAACACCTCCTCCTTCAGTACCCATGACTTTATCAGAAACAACTACTTTACCCAAACCAGTACCCGCACCAATCACCAAGCCCTTACTAGTTTTGTCCTTAACAAAGAAACCAAGAGCTTCAAAATCATTAAGCAACAAAACATCTTGCTTAACCAAATCAGATAATTTCTTAGAAGAAATAATTTTATCAACATTACTAAGACTAACCCTCCCATTAATAACAGGACCCGCAACAGCTAAACTAACACCCTTAACGTCGTACTCATCAAGAAAATTAGACAACTCCTCATATATAACAACGTTCTTAGTTTTAAATTCCTTAACCTTTAACAAATCAGAACCCTGAATGACTCCGAGAAAAGTATTAGTACCTCCAACGTCCCCAACCAATAATTTTTTAACCACGAAAAACACCTAAACAAACAACAACAAGATTAGCTCATTAATAAATTTTATTAAACAAGCAAAAGTTATTTATGTTTAACAAATCTCTTAGCGCTTTTTTTAACAACTTTCTTTTTAGAAAATGATTTCTTAACAACTCTTTTAACATTTTTTTTATTTCTTAATAACTTCAAAGCCTTAGTAACAATTCTTTCAGAATTCAAACCATGCTTCCAAAACAAATCATTAAAATCGCCTGACTCACCAAACTCATCATTAATCCCAACGAAGTCACCTTTAACAGGCTTAGACCTAATTAAAACCTCAGAAATAGCAGAACCAAGACCTCCACTGATTTGATGATCCTCAACAACCAAGAAGCAACCACACTTATTAGCAAATTTAACAACGGATTCCTCATCCAAAGGTTTAATCGTGTGAATATTAACAACAGCCACACTGAAACCCTTATTTTTTAAAATAACAGACGCTTTAATAGCTTCAACGAGAATAGGACCACAACCAAAAATTACTAAGTCCTTACCATCAACCAATACTTGAGCACTTCCTAACTTAAAAGAACTAGACGCAGTAGTAATCAAAGGAGACTTCTGACGATTCAACCTCAAATAAGACGGACCCCTTCTTTTATACAAAGAAAAAACGGCTTTCTCAGCCTGCAAAGCATCACAAGGAACCACAACTACCATGTTAGGAATAACCCTCATCAAAGCAACATCTTCAAGAGCCTGATGAGTAGCACCATCCTCACCAACACCCAAACCCGTATGAGAACCCACAACTATTACTGGTTGATCATTATACGCAATAGTAGTACGAATCTGCTCCCAATTCCTACCAGGACTAAACATCGCAAAAGAAGAAGCAAAAACAACCTTATTCATAGAAGCAATACCTGAAGCGACACAAACAAGGTTCTGCTCAGCCACACCAACTTGAACGAATCTATCAGGAAAAGAATCCTTGAAGTTATTAACACAAGTAGAACCCCCAAGATCAGCAGTTAAAACCCAAACATCATTAAACAAAGAACCAAGTCTCAACAACCCCTTACCAAAACCTCTACGAGTAGAATCAAATTCAGGACTAGAAAAAAAAGACTTCCTAATCATTAAGCAACCCTCCTCTTACTCAACTCAAAAAGAGCTTTCTCAGCCTCATCTTTACTAGGAGTCTTACCATGCCACTCATAATTATTCTCCATGAAACTAACACCTTTACCAGGAACAGTATTAGCAACAATAACCAAAGGACCCTTTCTATGATGCTTAGATTTATCAAGAGCATGAACAACCTGATCCATGTTATTACCATTAATCTCAATGACGCCCCAACCAAAAGACAAATATTTTTCCTTCAAAGACTTCAAAGGCATAATTTCTTCGGTGCTACCATCAATCTGAATCCTATTCCTATCAACAATAACCACTAAATTATTCAATTCATACTTAACACAAAACAAAACTGATTCCCAATGATTACCCTCTTGATGCTCACCATCAGAACAAACACAAACAACCCTATTAGACTTATCTTCACGCTTTAAAACCAAAGCCATACCCGAAGCCTGACCAAGACCAGAACCAAGAGGACCAGAAGAAGATTCTAAACCAGGCAAAGAAAACCTATGAGGATGACCCTGAAGCCTAGACCCAAACTTTCTAAGACTAAACAATTCATCCTTATCAAAAAAACCCTTATTAGCAAGAGCCGCATAAAGAATAGGGCAAACATGACCATTACTAAGAACTAAAAAATCACGATTCTCATCCAAAGGATTCTTAGGATTAACATTTAAAAAATCAAAATATAACGCCGCAAAAATATCAGCCAAACCAAGAGGACCCGCAGTGTGACCAGATTTAGACTCAGTTAACATATTAATAACATCATGCCTAAGCGTGTTAGCAACAAATTTTAAACCATGAATACGCGCAACCAAAAAAAACAACCTCTCTTTTTTAATTTAATAAACTTAACAAAGCCTTTTCAGGATCTTCATTATCACTTATGTACGAACCTGAATTAATATAATCAGCACCTGCTTTAAATAATTTACTGGAATTACCAGGATTAACTCCGCCATCAACTTGCACCTTAGCAGAAGGATTAACACTCTTAATAAACTTAATCCTAGAAAAAGTCGAAGGAATAAGACTTTGTTTTTCCTTACCAGGATGAACACCCATAACTAAAAAGAAATCAAAACCTCTAACTAATTCCTTAGATAAAACAGTCCCAGGATTAACAGCAAGAACAGGCCTAATTTTTTGTTTCTTTAATTTATTAAAAAAAATCAAAGCATCATTTTTATCCTCAAAAGATTCCAAGTGAAAAATTATTTTCTTAAAACCCTTACTTCTAATTTTAGTCCAAAACTTTTCAGGATCACTAACCATTAAGTGAGCTTCAAAAATATTACTGAACTTAGAAAGAACAGGAACGTGTCTTGGAAGCACGGATTTAGAAGAAACAAAAGAACCATCCATGAAATCAACTTGTAAATTCTTAGAAACCTTTAATAAAGAATCCAACCTAGAACAAAACTCTTTCTTATTATGAGAAAAAACTGTGGGAATAACACTTGATCTACGCAACTAATTCACCTAATAACAAAAAAGAAAAGAAGAATATAAAAACATTACTAAAAAATTACTCGAACAAATCCTTTCTTAACAATTCATAAATTAATTTCACAGCTTCAGAAGACGCCTTATCAATTATCTTATTTCTGTCTTTAAACTTAAAAAAAAATTCTTTAACAAAAGCCTCGCGCTTATTCGCAACAGCAATAAAAACCTTACCCGACTCCTTATCAGAAGGATCAGCGTAACCAGTAGTACCCACGGCGTAATCAGAATCAAATAATTGAAGAGCACCAAGAGCCATCTCAACCGCGGTTTCCTCACTAACAACACCTTTTTTCAAAATAGTTCTTTCATTAACACCAAGAACACTTTTTTTAATCTTAGGAGAATAAGCAACAACCCCTCCCTTAAAAAAATTAGAAGAACCAGAATAACTAATCAAAGCCCTACTAATAGCCCCACCAGTACAACTCTCAGCTGTACTAATAGTTAATTTATTAGTATTAAGCAAATAATGAACTTTCTTCCTAGAATCATGCATCTCCTTTAAACGATCAAAAGCACTAATAATCTTAAGATAATTAAAAACAGCCAAAGGCAAACCCTTCCTACTCTTAGAATTAAGAAGATTCATCCTTATATCTTTAGCCTTAATACCTTTAATCCTATCAAAACGCTCATCATATTCATGAAGCTCAACATCTTCTTTCCTAAAAAGTTTTTTAACCCAAGGATTACCCGTGAACAAAACATCGAACTTGCCCGCTTTCTTCTTAACGATACTAACCCATTCAGCATCATCAGGAACATCCGGAACAAAAAAAACTTCGTAATTAACAACACCTATTTCATCAAGGCTTCTACGAATCATCTCCACGCGCTCATCAACAGTGAAAGGATCATCACGCTGATGCGCCTTATGAATAGACCCAATAATTATTTTAACAAAGAAACCCTTATGATGATACTTCTTAATAATAGCAAGATGACCAGAATGAAACGGCTGAAACCTCCCAATAATAAGCATGTACCTCATAAAAAATCACTAAACACAATTATTTCTTCTTCCTAGTTTTAAACTGAATCAAATCACCAAGAGTGACAGGACCTTGATCCTTCAAAGATTGCTGACCCGAAACAGATTCCTTATAATTTTCTAATAATATTAAACCAAGACGCTTTTCAAGCTTCTCAGCCACCTTAAAACTAGGCTCAATTTTCTTATTTTCTATTTGCTGAATCAAAGACTCTTTCTCATTAATAGACTTTGCAAGATCCTCCTGTTTCAACCCAAGCTTTTCACGCTTATTCTTAATCAAAGAATTATAATTATCAACAACTAAAATAACAGGTTCATCAGCCTTAACAAATTTTTTAGATTCACGAAAATTAATAACAGGTTCATCATTAACAACCACTTTATTAATTTTCTTACCATAAACAGCGCACTTATCACACGCAACTAATTTAGAACCTTCCATTTCAACATTAAAAAGCTCTCCTTTACTACCACAAATATCACAATTCATAACTAACCCCCCCAAAAAAAATTAGTTCTTAATACTAAGCCTCTTAGCCAAATCACGATACTGCTTAGCAATCTTCTTACCTGGAAACATATAAACATAAGGCTTCTTCTCATGCATAGACCTAAAAAACCTAAAATCCTCAGGGATAACACTAAGCGCAGGCATACCTAAGAAACTCTGAATGTCTTCCTTATGAACAAAATACTTACCCTCTTTGTACTTATTAACAACCAAACCAGTAATTATCTTATTCATCTTCTTAGCCAAATCAAGAACTCTCTTTGATTCCATCAAAGAAGCACGATCAGGACCCGTAACAATAAAGACTTCATCACAAAGCCTTAACAACTGAGACGTATTATGACTAAGACCTGCAGAACCATCAACTATTATGTAATCAGCAAATAAATGCAAATCTTGCAAGTGCTTAAACAAAGAATCATAATTAACATTATTAGAATAAATAGAAAAATCAGCAGGAATAATCTTTAAACCAGATTCGTGCTCGTGAATTGCTTTAATCAACGCTTTATTATCATGCATGACGTCATGAAGAGTAACAGGATAAAACGCTTCACCAAGATGAAAACCAAGAGAAGGAGAATCAAAATTACCATCAATAACAATAACATCCTCACCTTCATTAACCAAAGACAAACCAAGATTAATCGCGTGAGTCGTTCTACCAACTCCTCCTTTTCCACCAAGCACAGCTATGAATTTAGCCATAAATAACCTCTTAAAACCTCAATACAAAGTGTAACCAGCATCAATACCAGTCACATTATTAATATCTTCAACAACGACTTCTTCCTTTTTTAAATAATCACAACCTTCAAAACAACTAACAGATGAAGTAACACCATCAATCTTGAAAGTAACATGATTAACAGTACCAGTTCTTATATTAGTAAATAAAATTTCGGAGTGCCAATCACCCCCTACTTTATAAGTATTAACCCTGCTATGCCTAGAACCTAGAGCCGAAGCATAAGCCGCGGAATAAGTATCAACAGCTGTTTCAGCTTGCCTCTGCAAAATCTTAGGCTCCACAACCAAAGGACACTTATCTTCATCGCGCTCAACAGAACCATCATAACAAACATATTTAGTACAACCACTAATAAGAAGCATAGCAAAAACCAAAATTAACAAATAAGTCTTAGTCAACAATCTCACCATGAAATAAATACAATATTCTTCTTTTTAAATATTTTACGACAAAAATGAATAATAATATAAATAAAGCAACAAGAAACAAGAATTATGAAGCATTCACAACAAGTACTAATAATATTCATGGTTTTATTCTTAGTATCACAAATAATAGGCTTGCTAATAGTTAATCAAGGATCAGAAGTCATAAAAATAGTAAATGAAGAAACAAAAGAAATAGAAAAAACAGAAGTGATATTTAGCAACACAACAGTAGGAGAAAGACCTGAAATAGAAGGCTCAGAAACAATTATAACAATAATACTAGGTGTGACAATAGGAACAATACTTCTTCTTCTACTATCAAAGTTTAAAAAAGTCAAATGGTGGAAGCACTGGTTTTTCTTCGCTACAATAATAACTATGAGCATATCCCTAGGAGTTATGTTTAATCATTTCGTTGCGTGGATCATAGCAATAATACTAGGCGCTTGGAAAATATACAAACCTAATTTCTTAATACATAACTTCACAGAATTATTTGTTTATCCAGGAATCGCTTTATTATTAGTTCCATTATTAAACGTTTTTTATGCATTCACATTACTAATAATAGTCAGCGCGTACGATGCTTACGCCGTTTGGAAAAGTAAACACATGATAACCATGGCGAAATTCGCGAAAGACGCGAACTTATTTCCAGGACTAGCACTTTCTTACAATGTCAAAACAGGAAAAATAAACAAAAAAACTGAAACAAACAAAAAATCAAATAAAAAAATTATGAAACAAACAAAAAAAGAAATAAGAATAGGCATACTAGGAGGAGGAGACTTAGCATTTCCCTTAATATTTGCTTCAACTTTCTTAGTTTTTATGCTACAACAAGGTTATTCAAGCGCGACAGCGATTGCTTATTCACTAATAATATCTGGCTTCGCAGGAGCATCACTTTTATTATTGTTTTTGTACGGAAAAAAAGACAAATATTATCCTGCTATGCCTTTCATAAGCGCAGGATGTTTCATAGGATACTTAGTAGCAGTTTTGCTAATTAACATTTTTTAAACATTTTAAAAAAATTAAAATAATAATGCTTTTTAAGACAAAAAACTTATAAAAAAAGCCATATTTTGGTTAAAAAAGGACAAAAAGATTCTTATTCTAAAAAAAAAAAATTTAGAAGTGAGAATAATTGTTCGGGGAGATGAAACAAAAATGGAAGTAAAAAAAGGAAATAAAATCAAGATACACTACACAGGAACATTAGATAATGGACAAGTATTTGATTCCTCAGAAGGAAGAGAACCATTAGAATTCGAAGCAGGAAGTGGAAAAGTAATCAAAGGATTCGACGCGGCAGTAATAGGTATGAAAAAAGATGAAGAAAAAGAAATAACAATAAAACCTGAAGATGCGTACGGAGAAAGAAATGAAGAATTAAAACAAAAAATACCAAGAGAAAAAATGAATATTCCTGGAGAAATAAAACCAGGAATGACTTTAGCAGTTACCGCGCCTGACGGACAACAATTCCCAGTAGTAGTTGCAGGCGTAGAAGAAGAAAACATAATAATAGATTTAAACCATCCTTTAGCAGGACAAAATTTAACGTTTAAAATAAAAGTTATTGATATACAATAAAAGAAGTAAACAACATGTTACAAAGATTAAAGTATTTGTTAAAAAAATATTATCCTTTGCTCATAATTAGCATAGGCATAATGATAGGAATAACACTTGTGACTGTACCCTTAATGGATACTTTAGCAGATAACTTAACTCTTAAATACTTCATAGTCGTGCAATACATAGGATATCTTTTTTTTATTCTTTCTTTTGTAGAACTAATGTTTATAAAGTTCATAATGGCAGGGTTTGACCCTTTAACAATATGTTTCTTCGCAGTAACGATGGCTCTATTAGCACAAACAACTGATTACTTCATAGGATACATATTTAGCAATAAAGTAACAAAGAAAATAATAGGACAAAAAAAATACGAAAAATCAAAATATAAAATAGAGAAATATGGTGACTTAACAATCTTCGTGTTTAACGTATTACCCTTATCATCACCTTTACTAGTAACAGTTGCTGGAATGCTAAGATATAAATTCAAAAAAGTACTAATATATTCATTCTTAGGATTAACAATAAAATACGTAACAATTGCTTTATTCATAAAACACTTCGTGCTATGACTTATTTATGACTAATTATTTCTACTACGTCACCAAAACTAAGAACATGCTCTTTACCAACAGTCCTCTTAGTCTTAACATCGATGGCACGAATAAAATTCTTTCCAAAATCACTATGAATCTTAAAAGCAAAATCAAGCGCGGTACTACCTTTCTTTAAAAGAAAACAATCAGGCAAAACATTACCATGCTGATCCTCTAATTTATTAACGCCGCCTGGAAAAATAGGAATATATTCTAAAACATCAAAAACAGCTTTATTAAGCGCGTCCTGAACACCAGTACCATGAATAAGCACATTATCCTTAATAAAATCCAAAGCTTTCTTTTGCTTATCACTTAAAGAACCAATAATTTCAAACTCCTTATTACCTGGAACATAATTAATCAATTTGTGTTTAGCAGCCTCCTTCAAAGCCAACTCTGATTCCGCGCTACAAGGAACAAAAAGAGTATCAGGAAAACGCTTTTTCAAAGATTCAAAATTATTTAATGCTCCTTTAACATCAATTTTATTAGCAGCCACAATCATAGGCTTCGTTTTTTTTCTAAGCTCAGACGCAAATAATAACAAATCATCCTCTGACCAAAACCGAAGTTTTTTATCAGCTAAATTAGTATCAACAATGATGCTTTTAATCATTTCTTCATCACTACCCAAACCCGAAAATTGCTTATTAAGCGCTTTATCAATTTCTTGATTAGTTTGAGTAACAGACCTAGAAAATTTATCCCATACTTTTTTTAGAATGCTTAAATACCAATAATCAAGTTCTTTTTCTAAAAATAAAACATCCTCTGCTGGATCACGAGAACCAGGAGGAACCGGCTCGCCTTTTTCATTAGTGGAACCTGAAACATCAATAACATGAATGAGTAAATCCGCTTGATTAAGATCATTTAAAAATTCAAGACCCATACCTTTACCTTCATGAGCTCCAGGAACAAGACCTGCAACGTCAATCATGTTAACAGGAACAAAACGCTTATGATTAATACAATAACCAACTCTAGGGTTACATTGCTTACTAAAAAAAGAATCCGCACAATCAATTTTAACAAACCCAATACCCGAATTAGGTTTAATAGTTGCGAAAGGATAATTAGCAATCTCAACATCTGCTAAAGTACTAGCCTTAAAAAAAGTACTTTTACCAACATTAGCTTTACCTACGACGCCTATAATCATGAGCAACAGTAACAAAGACTTTTTTAAATAATTATGCTTTAAAAAAAACACTTAAAACCTTCATGACTATTATAAAGTAGCAAAACATTTATATTTGTTTTTTTATTTTAAAAAAAAAATCAATGAAAAAACTCAAAAAAACCCTAAAAATAATAGCAATACCTTCAATTTTAACCTTGAACTTCATATTAAATAGTTATAACGCGAACAAATACGAATATTCAACAACGAGTAACGAAGTTTCTAAAGAACTAAAAACGCACAATTTAGAATCCGAAATTCATTCAGCACTGAACTATTTAAATATAAATGTATATGAAGATAATCAAAAAACAATAGGAACAAATTTCTACGACTTTTACAGATACATATACTCAGACATAGAAGATGACGCAGTACCTCCAAGATTTGAAGAAACACATAAAAAAACAAAAGAAGACATGAAAAGAGGTAAAGAAATAAGAAAAAAATTAGAACAAAAATACGATTTATTATTCGAACTAAATAACGTAAACATAAACAAAAATATTGAATGGCACGAAATGATACAAGGATATTACACAGCGCCAAGAAATAGTTATAGAAAAAGAGTTCATGAAGCCTTAGATTTATTCACAAAAGAAGGCAACAAAGTTTTAGCCCCATTTAACGGATTAATAATAGCGTCAGGAGATAATTGGGAAGGCCAATTTATAAGAAGAGAAATATCAGATTGGAACGGTAAAGGATTAACACCTAGAGCAGGAAACGCACTCATAATATACAACCCTCTAGAAAAAGGATACATGTTAATATCACATTTAGAAGAAAATATTCCTGTTAGCGCAGGACAAATAATATTCAAAGGTCAAATAATAGGAACTGTAGGAAATAGTGGTAGCGCATCAATACCCGGACACGGAAAACACATACATGTTGCATATAAATTACCAAACGAAGAAGGATTTCTAAGAGGAATAAATTTTTATGAAAGACTAAAAAAATAAAAAGTTTAATAAAAAAACACTACAAATATTTATATATACAGAAGAATTCACTTATAATCTAATGGAGAAACACCAGGAGCTTAGGGAACAAGCAAAAAGAAACATACAAGTCGCCGACCACATGATAACTATGAGCTACCCAATGTTTAAAGACCCTAAAATCTTAGTTTCAGCTGTTAAAACTTTACTAAAAGCAGGAGATAATGCAATAACGAGCATGCTAGAATATGAACGATTATTCAAAAGAATACCTATTTACCACGATTCTATTGATGTAAAAATTAATTTGTTCAAACAAAAAATTATGCCTTTGTACAAATTAAGCAATACCCACTTAAAATTATTAAATTCCTTAACAGATTTATCAAAAGCTCATAAAGAGAGTAGTGTGGAGTTTCCTAGAAAAGACAAATTCATAATGTGTTCTGAAACTTATGAAATGAGAACATTAACAATTGCTGATTTAAAATCATTAATAAAAGAAACAAAATTATTAGTAGAAGACACGTACAAGGTGACAAGTAAAAATGATAGAATCTTTAAGTGATGCAAAAGAAGAATTAAAAAGAGTAGACCATTTAATATATGTAAGTTTGAAATACACTAGAACAGCTGACGTATTCGTAAATACTATTAGTAGAATGATAGATGCTTACAATCACATGTTTGATGCACTAATAAAGTATTGTGTAGAAAACAAGATGACAAAAGAAGAAATGCCAGGCTCACCTATAGAGAAAGGAAACTTGATAAAAAGCATTTTCAAAGAAGATGAACAAATCATTGATAACGTGAATTTATATTTCTTATTAAGAAAAATATTTCGCGCGAAGATACATGAAAAAACTCAAGAATATAGACGACACGTAACGATGAAAGTCATGGTTGATGGAAGAGAAGAAATAATAAACATAGACATCATAACTAATTATTATTTTTTTCAAAATGATTTATTTAACAGAATAAAAAACATGATAATACCTCCTGAAGATTAAAAAAAAGATGTTTAATAAACCAAGAAAACAAGTATTCTTAGCGCCACTAGCAGGAATAAATGATCCAGCATTCAGATTAATGTGTGAAGAACAAGGAGCAAACGCTACATTCACAGAATTAACAAGCATAGATTTTCTTTATTCTGAAAAACAAGAAGCTCTAAAAAAAATACTTAGAGCAAAAAAAGAAAAAAAAGTTGGTTTACAATTATTCGGAAAGAATCCTGAAAAAATAAAAGAAGCAATGAATTACACTGAAAACTTTGACTTCATAGATTTCAACGCGGGCTGTCCTGCTAATAACATAATAGGACAAGAAGCAGGAGCTGACTTGCTAAGTAAACCTGTTTTGTTAAAAAAAATGCTTCAAGAAATAATAAACAACACCAATAAACCAGTAACACTGAAGTATAGATTAGGAATAAATAAGAATAATGAGACTTATTTAAAAATAGGAAAAATGGCGGAAGACTTAGGTGTAAGCATGATTACGCTACACGCAAGATACGCTGATCAAGGATATTCAGGGATTGCTAATTGGGAAAAAATAAAGAATTTAAAAGAAAAAATTAACATTCCAGTAACAGGAAACGGAGATATTAACAAAGCAGAAAAAGCTAAAGACATGTTTAAAGAAACAAGTTGTGATCACGTAATGATAGGACGATGGGCGATGGGGAATCCTTGGTGCTTTAATCAAGTAAAAAGTTACTTAGAAAAAAATAGTTATTCAACAATAACCGAAACAAAGAAACTCAAAGGATTTCTTAAATACGTTAAAGAAGCAAAAAAATACGAAGTTCCCCTACCTAGAATAAGGATTCAAGCAATGCAATTCACCAAAGGAATAAAAAAAGGCGCAGAATTAAGAAAAAACATAGCGACATCAAAAGAAGAAGAACAAATAATAAATACTATAACTGATTTTTTAATAAAATGATAATAGCAGGCGTAGAAGAAGCAGGAAGAGGCCCAGTAATAGGCCCGATGGTTATGACTATATGCGCAATAGAAGAAGAAAAAATACCTGAACTAAAAAGAATAGGTGTAAAAGATTCAAAATTAATAACACCTAGTAACAGAAAAATAATTCTTGAAAAAATAAAAAACATGTGTTATCACGAAACAATAATCATAGAACCTGGAGAAATAGATGATGCCTTAAACAACGAAGAAATGAACCTTAACAAATTAGAAGGAGTAACCTCTGCTAACCTAATAAACGAATTACAAAAAAAAATAACGATAAACAAAACAATACTAGATTGCCCCTCAAACAACATAAAAGCATACAAAGAATACGTATCAGAAAGAATAAAAAACAAAACAGAAATAATAGCAGAACACAAAGCTGATCTTAATCATGTAATCGTAGGAGCTGCGAGCATAATCGCAAAAGTAACAAGAGACGAAATCATCGAAGAAATAAAAAAACAAAACAACATAGAATTTGGAAGCGGATACCCCAGTGACCCAAGAACTATTGATTTCTTAAAAAAAAACTGGAACAAATACGACTTCTTCAGAAAAACATGGAGCACATACAAAAAAGTAGCAATGAACAAAACACAAAAAGCACTAAACGAATACTAAAAAAAGAGAATTATTTACCACGAACTTTTTCATCATTGCTTTTCTTAATTTTTTCTTGATCCTTTTCTAATTTCATAAATTCTTCATTCATACGCTTCGCTTTTTGCAAAGCCTTCTTATTAATAAAATAAATAACAAGAAGAATAGCACCAATAGAAAAAACAGCAGCCACAATTTTTATAATTAATTCCTCAAACAACATTTTAAATCTTCAAACTCGTAATTTTACTTTCGCCGTGCTCATTCATACTAATACCAAAAAGCGTATCCGCTTCACTAATCACAGCATCATTATGACTAATCATGATGTACTGAGCCCTATCACTATACTGCTTAACAAGCTTTGCTAAACGCTCAGAATTCTTCTTATCAAGCGCAGCATCCACCTCGTCCAAGATGTAAAAAGCCGCAGGATCATGCTCCTGAACCGCGAACAAAAACGCTAACGCAGTCAAAGTCTTCTCACCACCACTCAAACTACGAATATCCATGTACTTCTTACCAGACAACTTAACCTTGATATTAAGACCTCCATCAAAAACAGATTTTGGAGTTTCCAAATCAAGAGTCGCCTCACCCTTAGTAGAAAGCGTATTAAATATTTCCTTAAAATTATGATTAACAACCTCATAAGTCTTCATGAATAATTCTTTCTTCTTACTATCAACCTCGTTAATCATAACCAAAACATCCTCTTTCTCCAAGCGAAGCTTTTCTTTCTTCTCATTAAGCTTCTTATACTCAACCTCAACAGAATCATAAATCTCAAGAGCACGCATATTAACAGAACCAAAATCATTAATCATAACTTCAAAATCCTTAATCTCTTTCCTAATAACATCCAAAGACTTATCCTTATACGGACTAATACCCTCATACAATTTTGCTTCCTCACGAAGACCAGCAAGCTCAGCCTTCAAACGAGCATTATCAATATTATTAACATTAATCTTCTGCTCACGCTCCCTAACATAATCATTCTCCTTCAAAATACTATTCTCAAACTTATTAACATCATCACTCAAAGCATTACGCTTATTAAACAAATCCTTAAACTGAGCATAAAACTTCTTTTCCTTCTCCTCTTTAACACTAAGATCCTTCTCCTGCGACTTAATCAAAGAAGACAATTCCTTCTTCTCATCAACAAAACCCTTCTCCTCCTTATCAAGTTGCTTAAAAATCTTAGAAATGTTCTCCTTCTCAGGACCAAGAATACTACTAATCTGAGAATCAGAACCTTTAATGTCTAATCTCAAACCAAGAATTTGCTCCTTCAACTCAGACTTCTTCTGCTCATAACTAGTAAGCTCAGCCAACAAAGCAGGATTCCTCAACTGATTAATCTGATCACGAAGCTTCTGCTTCTCAATCTTAGCACGAGCAAGCTCAGAATTAATTTTACTAATCTCAGAAGAAACCTTTTCATACTGCTCATCAAACTTCTTAAGCTCAATATTAAGAGAACTCTTCAAATCCTTATCAGCATCCAAATCATCTGATTCAAGCCTTAAAGACTTCTCAGACTTAATGATGTCACCCTCAAGATTAGCCTTAAATTCACGTAAACGACTAATCAACTCATCATTATCCCTACGCTTCTGAGACAACCTAGCATTAACAGATTCTAAATCACTAATCTCAGATTGCAAACGAATAATTTCCTCCCTAGTCTCCTTCTCAACAAAACCCGCTTGCTTAGACCTAAACCTATGACCACCTTGCATCGCGCCACTAACATCAACCAAGTCACCAGACATAGTAACCATGCGATTACCACCAATACCTAATCTACGAGCAGCACTAATATCCTCCACTACCAAAGTATTACCAAAAACGAACTGAAAAGCCTTCTCAAACTTCTTATCAAAAGAAACCAAATCCAAAGCCAAACCAACAACACCAGAAGACTTAAGCTTCCTCAAAGAATCATTAATCTCAGGCGCCTTAATCTTATTAAGAGGAATAAAAGTAGCAACACCCACTTGGGACTTCTTAAGATGAGCAATACACTTAGCAGCAGTCTCATCAGTATCAACAACCACGCTATTAATCCTAGCGCCTGAAGCTATTTCCAAAGCCAAAGAATATTTAGAAGAAACATTACCAAGCTCAGAAATCACACCATAAACACCTTTAAGATTAAGATCAAGAACCGCCTTAATAGCCTGACCACCCGCGGTTTGTTCTCTAAGCGCAGCAGTCCTAGCCTCAAGCTTAGCAAGATCCTCTTTCCTAACCAATAACTTAGAATGAGCATTAGACAACTGAGCAACAATAGAAGAATCCTCAGACAAAGCCTGATTAAGCTCAGAAGCAGTCTTCTTAAAATCAAGCTTCATCTTCTTCAAAGCATCAAGAGCATCCCTATGCTCCTTCTTAACAGATAACAACTTACTAATTTTTTCATCAATAGAAGAAAGCTTAGACTCAACCCTGTCCTTCTCACGAACAACAACTTGTTGCTCCTCCCTAAGCTTATTAACTTGCTCTTGCAAAGACTCAATAGTCTTATCAGCATCCTCTATGCTCTTATCAATCTCAGAAGCATTCTCCAACTTATTCTTCTTACGAAACTCCTCAATTTTCTTATCAATCCTATCAATCTCAGCTTCCTTAGAACTAATCAAAGCCTCAGCATCCTTCTTAGCCTTATCAAGAATTTTTAATTTACTCTCAACATCCTTAAAACTAGCAGATAAATCCGAGCGCCTAACACTAATCTTCTCAATCTCAGCATCAACACTCTGAACCCTTTGTTTATTCAAAGCCAAATCAACCTTGAGCTTCTCAACCTCTTTATGAAGAGCAACCTGCTCCTTCTCACCCTTCTCCTCGATTTCTAAATTAATATCATCAATCTTCTTCTTACACTCATCAATTTTCTCCCTGAACTTCTGAACCTTACCCTCAGAAACCTTTATTTCAGAAGATAACTTGCTAATTAAATTATCAATATCCTTAGATTGTTTATCCTTCACAGATATCTCAGAAAAAATAATCGTAGCCTTATTTCTCTTAATCTTTTCATCCAACTCCCTAAACTTCAAAGCCTTATCCCTATCTTGCTTTAACTCTTTAAGATGAGCCTTTCTCTCAGAAAGAATAATCTCAGCTTCATTCATTTTATCCTCAACGCGTTGCAATTCACGAAGAGCCTTCTGCTTCTTCTGCTCATAAACACTAATGCCCGCGATTTCCTCAACTATTTGACGACGCTCAACACTAGACATCTCAACTAAACGAACAATGTCACCCTGCAAAATAATGTTATAACCATCAGGATTAATCCTTGCACGACTCAACAAATCAAGAATCTGATTCCTAGTAACAACTTTATCATTAAGCTTATACACTGATTGACCACTACCACGAACAATCCTAGTAATCTTCACAACATCAAACTCTTTACCAAAAACATCACTAGAATTATCAAAGAAAATAGAAACTTCACCCTCCTTAGCAGGACTCTTAGACTTACCACCATTATAAATAAGATTAGCAGTTTTCTCAGCCCTAAGACCCTTCGCACCAGCCTTACCAAGAACGAAACACAACGCATCAAGAATATTAGATTTACCAGAACCATTAGGACCAAGAACACAATTAAAATCTTCACTAAAAGGCACTTCTGTTTTTTTAGCAAACGATTTAAAACCCCTCAACTCAATTTTAAGTATTCTAGTCATCTAAAAACACACCTACACAAAGAAGAAACACTAGTAAATAGTATTTAAATGTATTCATTTTTTAAGACCACGAGCAAGTAAAAAAAAAAAACTAAAAAAACGAAGATATAAATAAGATGAACTAATCCTACAAAGCATGGGCTTGTAGCTCAACGGCTAGAGCATTCGGCTCTTAACCGAAAGGTTGCGGGTTCGAAAAAAATAACTAACTAAGAAGTTATAAACGAAAATCCCGTCAAGCCCATACTTTTAAACATTAAGCTTCAAATAATTTTCTTTACAAGAATCATTACAAAAAGACTTACCCTGAAACAAAACAGATTCAGCGACGGAAATAGCCTTTCCACAATTACCACATCTAACAACTGGAATCATGATAAAAAGAAAAGAACTCATCATATATAACTCTTTCCCATAACTCTTAATAATACAAAGAATTACTTTTAAAATAATAAAAAAACACCATAATGTTTTTAAACAAATAAACACTCACAAATCATTATGAGCAGAAAAGATAATAAAATAAACATGCCATCATCAGGCGCAGGACTAACAAGATATTTTGATGCGGCTTATTCAAAGATAATGATAACGCCGCAAACAACAATAATCATGATAATAATGTTAGTAGTTATTGTGCTAATATTATCCAATTTATAAAATTCTTAGGAAGGAAAAATAAAAAATGATACCTGGACTAAATCCTAAACAAATGCGACAAGCAATGAAACAAATGGGTATAAAACAAGATGATTTACCCGCAACAGAAGTAATAATAAAATTAAAAGACTCAGAAATAATAATAACAGACCCTTCAGTTCAAAGAATAGTTATGCAAGGACAGGAAAGTTTTCAAGTATCAGGAAACATACAAGAAAAAGAAATAGATAATACTCCTGACATAAGCGAGGAAGACATCGAAATGGTGATGTCACAAGCAAATTGCACAAAAGAAGAAGCAAAAGCAGCTATTGAGATTTGCGAAGGAGATTTAGCTCAAGCAATCATAGAGTTGAACGACGCAAAAGAATAAAAAAAAAATTATTTGTTACGAATTCTGCCTTCAACATGATTCTGAAACCTGTTAGCGAGCTTTAAAGTTACAGGACCAGGAAAATAAGAATCACCCCCTCCTGACAATGAGTGAGATACGACTTGCACAGGATAAAAATAAAAACCAACAACGTAATCATTCTCTAAAGACATAGCAGGTCTGCCCCTATTAACAAAAGTAACATCGTGATTACTATGAAGCTTGGAAAAAGATGTTTGCTCATCAAATAAATTATTACCCAGACCTTTACTCAACAAATCAAATTCAGGAAACCGAATTAAATCCTCCGATTCTCGTCTTAATTCTTCGATTATGTCTTGTTTAATAGGTTTTTTGTATTCAACTAAGACTTTGTTAAAATCATCACTGTAACTAGGAAAATCAAGATTAGGCTTTCTAGGACTTCGTCCTTCAACGAAACGTTTTCTCCAAGAAGAAGAATCAGTGCTTATAGATTTAACAGTGAGTGGAAGAAATTCGTCAACTACGAAGTAATTCATCACGCCATTAATTTTCTCATTCTTAATGAATCTGTAAGGACCTATATTTTCATGATGAAGAACAACGAAAGGATTCTTAAGATTCGCGAATTCATTAAATTCAGATTCTGAAGAAATACTAAGAAAAGGATTCATAGAAGCAACAGTGAAATAATTAGAAACATTAGTTAAAATAGTGCTAAGACGTCCTTTGACATGAATGGATTCATAAGAATAAGAAACTAATTCAGCTAATTGATTAAAAGAAACAGAGTCATAAAGATTTAAACGTTTCACAAATTCTTTGTTATTAGATAGAGTTTCAGAAGCAAAAAGTAAAGGTTGAACTCCTTTATTATCAACTAAATAATCACTTATTTCATTAAGAGGAACATTGTATTCTTTACTTATTTTAAGCAATAAGCTTCTAGAAGCAGGAACAAAACCATCAATTAACAACTCTAAGTATTCAGGAGAAATCCCTAATTTCTTCGCGTTTCCACCCTTAGGAAAATAAAGGCACTTCAATCTTTTAAAAGATTTAACCATTAAGCAATGAGAACATAACTAATGTATAATATTTACCTAAAAAAAAAATATTTAGAAAAAAAACTTAGTCATCATCAGGATTATAACTAGGAACCGCTGATTTACTAATAATCATTATATCCCCTATATTCTTAACGAGTTGATGAGGAACAATAACTCCTTTAGCTGATCCTAAGACCTTAGCCAAGAAAGAATTCTTAGTCGCACGAACTTTCCAACCAAAAATCTTGGTTTCAGTCACAATTACTTCTTCTACGTCTCCGAAGTAATCCCCAGTATCAGTAAAAACTCTCATATCATAAGTTTCAGTAATTCTTTTCATTTTAAGCATTTGAATACCACCTGCCTCTTTGGATAAAAATAATAGAGGAGTAATTAGTATATAAAGCTTTTGTTTCTTCACCCCTCAAAAAGTGTTACTCCGAAAATTTTTCAACACCATAAACAAATATGTCAGGATCGTCACGCCACGCATCACCATGAAGCCCCGCTTTAAGACTTAGATTTTTAAGGAACTCAATTTTGTCAGGAATCATCTCCCACACTTGTGGAAGAAACGTGGATTGATAAAAACCCTTCTTAAAAATAACGCCTTGACCAATCCTTAACTTATTTAATAAATCATTATAATCATCATAAATTAAAGGCACAGCGCTAGAAATAACTGATATTTCTATTTTTATCTTGTTGAATTCGGAACGAGACAAAGGCTTAAACCTAGAATCTTTAAAAGCTGCGTTAACCGCATTATTAATAACGTTCTTATACAAAGGCTCAAAAGGTTCTAAGTTCCCAATGCAACCACGAAGTTCACCATCTAAATTCAAAGTAACAAAGCAACAACCAATGCTTTTAAGATCGGAAGGAATCTTATCAGGAACAAAAGATTCACCATTAAAAACAGACTTAATAGATTTCCTAGCATAATTCAACAATAATTTTTTGTTCTTCTCATTCACTTAAAAAACACCTCTGATTATTTTTCCACAATCACACTCACCCTTATCAAAATTAATAATAATTCCTAAATCACTACGAATAATTAATTCTTTACCACAATTAAAACAAACAGTAACAGCGTCTTCACAAACATTACCTTTGTAAACAAAATTTAAACCTTTAGATTTGCCTATTCTAACAGCTTCATCAATAGAACTCAAAGAAGTTAAAGTTCTATTTGAAAATTTGTGCATAGGAAAAAAACGAGAAATATGCCAAGGAATATTAACATCAACAGAAGAAATAAAACCAGCCATTTTATTTAATTCATCAACAGAATCATTCATATCAGGAATTAACAAAGTCGTAACTTCCACCCATATTCCTTTATTATGAAAAAACTTAATAGAATCAAGAACTGGCTTCAAGGAAGCTTTGCAATTCTTTTTATAAAATTCATCATTAAATGATTTTAAATCAATATTCACAGCGTCAACTAATTCACAAAAAGCATTTAAAGATTCTTGAGAAAAAAAACCATTAGTTACTAAAACATTTTTTAATCCTTTTTTCTTAGCCAAACGAGCAGTATCCAAAACATATTCAGCAAAAACAGCAGGCTCATTATACGTATAAGAAATAGATTCGCAATTATTCTTCAAAGCTAAAGAAACAGCTTCTTCAGGACTAAGATTTTTCTTGAAAATGAAACTCTTAGGCATACTTATTTCAAAGTTTTGACAAAACCCGCATTTAAAATTACAACCTAGAGTTCCAAAAGAAAAAGTTAAAGAACCAGGTAAAAAATGATACAAAGGTTTCTTTTCTATTTTATCAACACCAACAGAAGCAGCAGAACCATACGCATCAAGAAACAAAACACCTTCTTTGTTACTTCTAATCAAGCATTTACCTTTTCCATTAATAGGAATAACGCATTTATGAGCACAAGCCAAACACTTAACTAAGCCATCATCTAGTTTTTCAAATAAGTATGCTTCCTTCATAAAAAAATCACTTAAACCTAATTAATTAAAGATTTATTTAAAAATTTCCTTTAAAAAAATAATATTTATAAACAACAAAAACAAAAACAACAAAATAAGAATAAAATGAATACAAGAAAATCAAGCGTTTCAGGAACTTTTTATAGTAACAATTCTTCAGAATTAGAAAATGAACTTAAGTACATAAAAGAATCAAAAGAAAAAATAAGAGCCACAGCCATAATAGTTCCTCACGCAGGATACATTTATTCAGGAAAAACTGCTGGGGAAGCATACAAATTAATAAGTCCTGAATTTGAAAAAATCATAATATTAGCACCTAACCATACTGTTTATACAAAAAAAGCAGTTTTAGACACGAATGATTACTGGGAAACGCCTTTAGGAAAAGTAAAAATTTGGAAACCGAAAATAAATAATGATGCCTTCTTAGAAAACGAAGTAGTTCACAAACAAGAACACGCAGTAGAAACACATCTGCCTTTTTTACAAGTAAAATTAAAAAAATTCGAAGTATTACCTATAATCATAGGAGATATAAACGAATTAGATCTTAACAAGATATTCAAAGAAATAATCAAGTTAATAGATAAAAGAACGTTACTAATAATAAGCACAGACCTTAGCCATTTCTTAACAGAAAGAGACGCAAAAGAAGTAGATAATGAAACCATTAACGACATACTTAATTTAAGAGATGTTAATCCAGAATATGCGTGCGGAGCCAATCCATTAAAAATAGGAAATAGAATTTTTAAAGAAATAAATAAAAAACCAAGATTACTAAAATATACGACTTCAGCAGAAACATCAAATAATAAAAACAACGTAGTAGGATATGCAAGCTTCATAATAGAATAAAAAAAAAAAATTATTTCTTAGAAATTATTTTTATTATATCAATCATTCTATGACTATAACCCACTTCGTTATCATACCAAGAAACTACTTTAACTAAAGTACCATCAATAACATTAGTGCTTAAAGCATCAAATATGCTAGAATGATGATTACCAATTATGTCAGAACTAACCAAAGGATCTTCAGAATACTGCAAAACCCCTCTTAATTCGTGTTGAGCAACGTTTCTAAACAAATTATTAATTTCTTCCTTAGTAACTTCTTTTCTAAGAACGCAACTAAAATCAGTTATTGAACCAGTAGGAACAGGAACACGAATAGCATTACCATCAAGTTTCCCTTTAAGATGCGGCACAACTTCACCTACTGCGCTAGCAGCACCCGTAGTAGTAGGAATAATATTAACAGCTGCACTCCTAGCTCTTCTCAAATCATTATGAGGCGCATCTAACAATCTTTGATCACCAGTATAAGCATGAATAGTAGTCATGAATCCACGTTCAACACCGAAGTTATCATCCAGTACTTTAACCAAAGGAGCTAAACAATTAGTAGTACAAGAAGCATTACTAACAATTAATTCCCCATTATAAAAATGTTCATTCACTCCCTTAACCATGGTAAAAATATCCTTGCCCGGAGCACTCAAAACAACTTTTTTTGCTCCAGCTTCCAAATGCATAGATGCTTTTTCTTTAGAAGTAAAAAAACCAGTACTTTCAACTACTACGTCAACATCATATTCTTTCCAAGGTAATTTAAAAGGATCACGTTCAGAAAAAACAGATATTTTGTTTCCGTTAACAATTATGTGATTATCATCAAAAGAAACATCTTCTTCGAATCTTCCTTGAGTAGAATCATGTTTTAATAAATGAGCCAAAGTCCTAGTGTCTGTTAAATCATTTATTGCAACGAAATCAATGCTAGGATCTTTGTATCCTGCACGAAAAACCATTCTACCTATTCTACCAAAACCATTTATAGCCACTTTTACCAAAGTAATCCCTCCGCGAACATAAAAGACTGCAAGACCACAGTCCTGCAAGTCACCTCTCTTTTTCCCCGACTCACGTCGCACGCACATAGTAGATTAATTACTTATTATATAAATATTTCTGAATAAAAAAAAATTAGTAAAAAAATTTATAAAAAGCTAATAAAAGAAAATGATGATGAACAAAATATCACTTCTGGATTCTAATCCTTACAAAAAGAAGGATGTAATGATTGGTTTAAGCAATTAAAAAAAATATGTTTATAACATTTACAACATGTTTAAAAGACTTGAAGAAAAATTATTTTAAGATTGAACGGAGGCGAAAAATAGTGGAAATAAAAAAAGGAAAATATCAACACTACAATGGTAATTATTACAACGTGATAGGCGTCGCTAGACACAGCGAGACTTTAGAAGAACTAGTTGTTTATCAAGCGTTGTATGAATCAGAGTTTGGTAAAGACCAATTATGGGTTAGGCCTAAAGAAATGTTTATGGAAACAGTAACTATTAACTGAGAAGAAGTTCCAAGATTTAAATTAGTAAAGTCATAATTTTATTTTCATGAAATCAAATGCGAGAACTGTCTCGGGAAAAACGTTTTTAGCTTGATCTAGTAAGTCATCTAAAGATTTGTATCTTTGAGAAAAATGTGTTAATATTAATTTCTTTGCGCCCGCATTACTCGCTATTAATGCTGCTTGTTCAGATGTTAAATGCATAAATTGTTCTGCTTTTTCTTCTTCTTTAGAAGCATATGTTGCTTCGCATATTAAAATGTCTGCTTCATTAGCTAATGATTGCGCGTTAGCATTAGAAGATGTATCAGCTATTATTGTTAATTTTTTTCCTTTCTTCACAACTGAAACATCATCAGGATTAATTATTTTATTATTAATTTTTACAGGTAAATTTTTTTGAATATTACCAAGTAAAGGTCCTTCTTCTAATCCTAAGCGTTTGGCTTTTTCAACGAGTATTCTTCTTTTATCTTTCTCTACAAATGAATATCCTAGACAAGGCGTGCTATGATTTAAAGGAGTTGATTCTAAATAATAATTTTCGTTTTCAAAAAAAACTTTTTTCTTAGTTATATCAAGTTCGTTTATTTCTATTTCTACAGCTAATTCGAACACGCAACTATTAAGTAAGTTATTCATGAATCTTTTTGTTCCTTTAGGACCATAAATTTCTAATTTAGACGCGTATTTAGAATTTCCCAAGGTTTGTATTAAACCTATTAATCCAGAAACGTGATCACCGTGCCAATGAGTTATTAATATTTTTTTTACTTTAGTCCTGTTTATTCCAGCGATGTTCATTTGGCGCTGTGTTCCTTCACCACAATCAAAAAGTATTCCTTCTCCGTTGTAATCTAAGTAAATGCTTTGCACGTTCCTATCTTTTGTGGGAACCATGCTACTTGTTCCTAAAATAGTTATGTTAATCATTATTTGTTAAAGAAATTGTTTTAGTATAAATAAGTTTTTGAATTATTGTTTAAAGATTGTGTCTTTTTAGTATTGATTCATTTCTTTCATAGAACTCATTAAATCTTACTAGTTTTTTATTAAAAGAATTCTTGTATGAATCTAACATTCTGTTAAATAATCTTGAAACTCTTGCATCGTCATAATTAGATATGTCTTGAGGTGTTTTTCCTTGTCCTCTGAATTTCGCGTATAAACGTCTTAGCACCATTTTTTTTTGTTCAGGAACAGTGTCAGCATATTTGTTTAATGTATTAAATTTTTTAAATGCTTCATCTGTTTCTATTCTTATATCTACGTATTCCCCTATGACTTTATCTTCTAGAGCTTCTATTTGTTTTGATGCATCAATTTGTTGGTTTTGAGATTGATATTTGTATGATTTTTGAGGTATGTCTCTATCGTAATGTTTAGGCGTTCTTTCAGGAAACAATCTTAGTTGTTCTGGTTCTTTAGATTTCTTATTATCCATATTAAATATTATAGTTAAACAAATATATAAATTTTTCGTTTTTTGCCACTTATAAGTAATTAAACGTTATTTGTTTCGAGGAGACCCAAATCATTTATAAATAAAGAAACACTACTAAAACTGCTAGTCCGGGGCGTTAGCCGTGCCTTGTAACCCAAAACCGGCTTCACGTGGGGGACGAAGCCGAGAAGGAGGTCTGCTTCAGCGAAGCAGTCTTCGAGGAACCGTCGATAACCTGTCCCTCTTGATCGACACTCCTGGGAACCTGGTCAGGTCAGGAATGAAGCAGCCATAACCTTGAGTGTTGGTGTTTGAGGGGTTGCAGGAAGGAGGAACCTTGAAGAACACACTGTTTCACTGATGTACGATCCACTTCTCGGCGCGCATTTCACCCTAAGAAAAATATTTAGAAACCCTATATTCTAATAATTTATCATGATAACCTTCCTTAAACCAACCAATAGGCTCAAGTATGTTTTCATTATCAAAACTAAAAGATACCCTAGGAATATTTTCAGGAACAAAACTACCAAGAAATAAAGAATTATGAGACCTAATCAAATCATTAAATTTCAAATTATAATCACCAGATAATTTATTATTAGGCATAAGTTCAATAGCAGTTTCAAACAAACCCCAAAGTTTTTCAGATACAATTTCTAAATTCTCAGGAGAAGAAATTCTTTTATAAATATCCCCTATAACTTTATCATTCGATAAAATCATCAAAGGCTGAGTAGACTCTATACGCGCCCACTCATTAACATGAAAAATAAAAGAATCATAAAAATTAGTTAAAACTTGAGCTTCTTCCAATTTAGAACTTAACTTTTCTTCAAACAACTCGTTTTTGAATTCTGAATCTTTACCATAACGAATCAAATCTATTTGTGATTGAAGCCTCATACAAGAAAGAAACAGACTTGTCTGAGATAAAACATGAGGCGCACCTCTAAAATAAAAATCAAGAGAATCATTAATTTCAGGAATAGATTTTCTGAATTTAAATTCATCCCTCCTTAAATTAAGATGATCTTTTATTTCATGATTAATTAAAACATAAAAATCATTCAAATTAAATAAATACTTTTTTAATTTTTTAATATCTTGTTCATCCATACAACTAAAGAATACAAAACAATATTTAAATTTTGTTGTTACTTGTTAGTAAATATTGTTTTTTTGTAAGTTGTGAAAAATAAAAGAAAAAAAAATAATTAATTCTTCTTAAACTGAGCAACAGTTTCCAATAAATCAACATGACCTAAAAAAACGCCACGACAACACATACGCTCAACACCCAAATCATCAAGAGCCTTCTTCTTAGTACCAGACTTAATCTTCTCCTGATACTGCTCCCATAAATGACCTATAGGTTTACCACAACTAAAACATCTAACTGGAATAATCATATTTGCTCACCTGTACGATTTTTGCCTCTTAGCCCTAGCTTTACCATGACTATTAGGCTTACGAGATTCTCTCCTACGAACATCAGCAACTAATAACTGACGATCATAATCCAAAAAAACCTGCCTTAAACTCTCATTGTAATCAGCCAAAGCCTTAGCAATAGCCAACCTAACAGCGTCCGCTTGACTAGTCATGCCACCACCATAAACATTCACACTAATAGATAATTTCTTAACAACATCACCAGCCAACAATAAAGGCTCCTGAATCCTAAGCTTAGCCATCCTAGGCTCATAAATATCTAAAGAAACATTGTTAATCTTAACCCAAGGCTTACCTTCTTTAATCGTAGCCCTAGCAATAGCCATCTTCCTTTTTCCACTCGCATTAATTATTTTTTTTGACATTTTTCAACCCTTAAAATTTAGCTCCAAGCTCTTTACTAATTTCAGCAATATAAATATATTGTGCATGAGTCTTATCAACACTCATCTTAGGAAAAGAAACAGCTTCTTTATCCTTCAAAGACTCAGGAACACCTATATGACACCTAATCCTAGCAAAAGCAGATTTACCACTAGGCTTATTATAATCAAGCATCCCGCGCATAGCTCTTTTAACAATTCTATCAGGCATCCTAGGAAAAAAAGGACCAACCATAGGCGCACCCCTTTCCCTTCTCTGCTTATACAAAGCAATCGTGTTCCTCTTATTACCAGTAATAACTACTTTTTCAGCATTAACCACATGAACAGTCTCACCAAGCAAAGCCTGCTTCACAACGTAAGCAGATAACCTTCCAAGTATCAAATCCTTAGCATCTATCACAATCATTTTAATCAACCTATTATCCTGATATTTTTACCCTCAGGATTATTTTTCATAACTTCTTTAATAGTTAAAGCCTTACCTTTCTCAGAAATCTTCTTAAAAGCATCATCCGAGAAACTATAAGCAGCCACACTAACAGAATGAGCCAAATCCCCAGTTCCAAGAACCTTACCAGGCACAACTACGAACTCATCATTCTTAGTATACTTATTAAGCTTATAAATATTAACAATACGCCTACTCCTAGTAGGTTTCTCTAAATCCTCAGCTAGTCGCTTCCAAATCTTTACTTTCTTCTCTATTGATAACTTCTTAAGCTCCGCTATCAACCCAGCGAGTTCATTGTTTTTATGATTTATTTTTGCCATTTTTCCATTCTCTAAATATTTTTTGATTATTAACCATTGAAATGCGAGGGACGTGATTTGAACACGCGCACCCACTAAGGGACTAGCCCCTCAAGCTAGCGCATTTGACCAGGCTCTGCCACCCTCGCGCGCTAAGCCTCTTTGAAAAGCTTTTTCAACTCATCAAGCTGTGAATCAAAACGCTTCAAGCCCTCCTCAACAATATCCTCAACAGATAATTGACCCCAAGGCTCAATCGTGAACACGAATTCAGATTGAGAATCATCATAAGTAATACTTACAACTTCTGGATCAACATCCCTACACGCATCAATTAACTGAGGAGAGTTAATCTTTGAAACATCAATTTCGCCTTTAGCATTAAAAACTTGGTTAGGAAACTTATCCTTAGAGTCCTTAAAACTAGGCGCTTTGTTATTAACCTTAATTGAAGGCTTATAATAATATGAAACTAAACCAGGAGACCACTTAGCATGATCCTTTCCGAAACCAAGATGAGCCGTAGCTAACAACTCCAACTCCTGACCCTCTAATAACTTAACAATAATAGTATCAGGATGAACAGGCACAACACCCTTATCCTTAGATTTCAAATCTGAAGCATAAACAACTTTAGGACCTACAACTTTCAAAGTAAAAGTACAATGAGTAGCAGGACCTTCTTTATCACCAACCTTAGGAACATTATACGAAGATAAATCAGTCTTTAAAACAACTAAGCCAAGTCTATGAGCAATCATTTCATCATACAAAGCAGACGAATTCTTCTTAAATTCGACAGTGCTAATAGCCATAGTAGGAACTTCAGAAGCAAAAAATCTCCTTAATGAATTAACATACGCAGGAGAAACATCTTTAACTTCGAATGTTTGCCTTACATCGCCTTTCTCAATTAATGATAACTTCATTTTTTCACCCTAAACTCTTCTTCCTCTTCTACCGCCTTTCTTACGACAACCACCATGAGGTAACGGAGTAACATCTTCAATTAAACCAATCCTTAGACCACGTCTTGAAAGAGCACGAACAGCTGCTTGAGCGCCCGGACCAGGATTAGTAGGACCATTATGCCCACCAGGAGCACGAATCTTAACATGAATAGCATTAACACCCTTATCAATAGCTAACTCAGCCGCTTTCTTAGCAGCAGCCATGGCAGTGGTAGGACTACTTTCTAATCTGTCAGACTTAACCATTTGACCCCCTGAAGCGAGAGCAATAGTTTCAGACCCAGTAATATCAGTTATGTGAATAATAGTATTATTATAAGACGCATAAACATGCGCAACTCCCCATCTAATCTTATGTTCAGCCATTTTAAACCTCAAGCATCAACGCTTTTTTCCTCTTTAACTTCTTCAACATCAGCAACCTTTGATTCATCAGAATCAACCTTAACTTCTTCTTTAGAAGATTTTTTATCATCAGATTCGGATTCTTTAGCTACTTCCTTAGCTAACTCTTCTTTAAGTTCTTCCTTAGCATCTGAAGACTCAGCAGGAACCTTTTTTGATTCCTTAACAACTTCTTTAACTTTAACTGGTTCTTCAACAGCAACAGCTCTCTCAGGATGAGACTCATCAGAAAAACTAGAACTAGGCATAAAAATAACAGAAGCTTCCTCAGAAACTTTAACCAAGTAACCAGGAGCAGTAATTTTTATTCCATTAACAGCGATGTGCCTATGAGTAATCATTTGTCTAGCTTGCTTAATAGTTCTAGCCAAACCTTTTTTAAAAACAACGGTTTGAAGACGCCTATCAAGTAATTGCTGAATATCTAATCCAAGAATTTCATCAAGAACATCACTAGTAATCAAACCATAAGATTTCATACGATCAACCATTTGCTTCTTCTCAGCAATTGCTTGCTCACTCTTAGAAGCAACTAATTTCTTAGCATTATCCTTAAAATTCTTAAGCTTAGAAGAAACCTTCCACAATTCTTTCTTATTAACTAAACCATACTCCTTCATTAAAGGCTTCTCAGCCTCCAACCTTAGTTTCTCCCAAGGATGAATAGGAGTGCTGTACTTGTTTTTCATACGTCTAGGATCGCCCATTTTCAATTACCTTATTTTTTCCTCTTAACACCAAGGCCTTTACCTTTATTTTTTCTAAAGTTAGACTTGGTTCTTTGACCACGAACAGTTAAACCCCATTGGTGCCTTAGACCTTTATAGGATTTATTTTTCTTCATTCTTTTAAGATCAGAATCTTTTTCAAAATCAAGATCAGCACCAAGCAAGTGCTTATCATCACCCGTTTCATAATCTTTACGCCTATTAATTAACCAATTAGGAACATTATATTTATCAGGATTTTTTAATGCATCTTCAATTTTTTTAATCTCAGAATCCATTAATTCCCCTGTTTTCCTAGTTTTATCAACGCCCGCAACAGATAAAGCCATATTAGCATACATGACATCAACGCCTTTAATTTTCTTCATAGCGTAAAGTATTGTCTTTTCACCTTTAAGATCAGTATCCGCTATCCTTACAATGTGTCTGAATTCAGCCATTTTAATTATCCTCTGAAAATCCTCTATTTGAGTAAACCATCCAATGTGCATAGAAACCGAACAAATTCAGTTAAAAACTGAAAATAAACAGTCGCCCTATGCGCTCCTAACTCGGACGTAAACAATGGAAACAAAGATTGCTTTATAAATATTATTGTTTAAATTAAAGCTTTTCCTTAGCCCTCTCAATGAAGGGAATAATAGCTTCTAACTCCGCCTTAGTCAAACGACCCATCTTAGCAAAGGTCCAATCCCCTGAATCCATGTTTCTATTCTCACGAGAAATCTGAAGCTTAGGCGTACCATCATTGTACGAAAAAACACTAACTCTCAGACGAGTAGTTTCAAATTCTGCAGTATCACCAAATAATTCCTTATCTAAACTTTTGTCAAATGCCATAAAATCAAAGAAAAATCATTGTTTTTTAAATTTATGGGTGAACATTAATTAAAAAAATAAACAATTTTATCTTTTTTAACTACAGAACCGTCTTCGCCGAACGTGAAAGAAGCTCTAACCTTTTTATTATTTAACACCTCAGGTAACCAATATTTATCATCAGGCCACATATTATCATAAGGAACATCTTTAATCTTAAAAAATTTAGGAAGCATCTCATCAC
>Ga0334882_1000912_pt1 | contig 39839 bp, 29 predicted proteins | sample GraSluR1_MG_5_FD_207226 | JGI IMG/M metagenome (GOLD analysis project Ga0334882, IMG submission 207226) | Sludge microbial communities from methane-producing bioreactor in Wageningen University, Netherlands - Granular Sludge_15_04-R1 | ecosystem: Engineered > Bioreactor > Anaerobic >... | reverse complement strand
CGTCCTCCCGTATGGAACTGTCGTTTCCGCAAAACTCAGTTCTACACAAGAGGGGACGACACCTACCCACCAACCACTCCACCCCAAAAACACCTGCCACTCTCGGAGAATGCACCCCCGGAGAAGTACCCGCTGCATGTCATCACCGCCCCCGCCTTCTCCATCCGCTCCTTCATCGATGAGCTTCCACCGGATACCTGGTGCCGCGATGCCGAGGGGAACCTGATCGACGGCAAGCAGACCTGGAGCCCCGAAGCCCCCGACAGCGCCTTCGAGATGATCGCCGACTACGAGGCGGACATGCTGGCGGAGGTGCTCCAGCGTGCCCCGATCGCGGTGCTCACCAATGGGGGCGAGTACGGCCTCAGCGTGGAGGGCCACCATGAGAAGGTCTGGGAGCGCGACCCGAAGGTGACGGCGGCGAAGGGTGACAGCGACTGGTATGACTACATCTCCCGGCAGAAGGCCCGGCAGGAGATGATCGTCACCCGCAGGCTGCGGGCCCTGGTGCCCGAGAGAAAGCTGTACATCTACTACTTCACCGACGGCAGCGCCCACCGCATGCGCTACTCGGGCTGGAAGCGATGGGAGTGGGACTATCGGGACATGCAGCCGGTCTCGGACATGCCGAATAGCTCGGTGTACTTTCGCCACTACAATGACGGCTGGTCCGGCAAGTACGACATGCTGACCATGGCCCTCAACTGCGTGGGTGGGCACCGGGCCCTCGGGGAGGACCTCTCGTACAATTGGCTGAGCCCCGGCTGGCCGGGAGAGGGACGTCCGGAGCCGGCGGTCAGCGACGCGGAGCATTACGAGGGCTACCTCAAGTGCAATTACACCGCGGGCATGATCGGCGGCGTGGCGGGGTACTTCGCCTACGATCCGGTGGAGGATTGGGTCTGGCAGCTCATGGTGCTGGGCCGCGTGCATGCGGCGTTCTCGCACCTCGACGACTTCCTCCGCGGCAGCGAACTGCTCCCGGGACCGGGAATGCATGTCTGGAGTACGGACCAGCCCGCCTACGAGTTTCCCACCGGCGATGCGGACTGCAGAGTCCTTTGCCGCAAGCACCGGGAGCGCGATGAGTGGCTGCTATGCGCCTGGGCGGCGGCGGGCGAGGATCGCGAGGTTCAGGTGGAGATCCCGGAGCTGGGCCGAGTCACGGTGCAGGCGACGGCTGTGGGGAGGCTGTACAGGGGGAGGCTTGAGGAGGGCGGGGCGGTGGTGGAGAGTGTGGATCAAGACGCCGGGGCGCCGGGGCGGCAGCCTCGGTAGACGACGGCCTCCGTCGCGTCCCCGAGTTCGATCTCAAAGCGCGTCACCTCCTCCGGCACGTCCTCGCCATCCATGCGCAGGCTGCCAACGAAGGCCGCGATGGCCTCCTGCGCCATGCGGAGTGCCTCCGGCCGGTTCTCGCCCCACGTGAGGCACCCGGGGAGCGCGGGAACGCTGACGGAGTACCGGCTGTCGGGTTCCCTCATCAAGACTACCGTGTAGCCGTGCATCCGGCATTCCCCCTCGCGTTGTTGGACAGACCTGCATGCGCGACACCTCAAGACAAGAAGGCCCCCGCCCCCTCCGAGACGAACCCACTCCGTTCACCGACAACCACCGCCCACCCGGGAGGCGATTCACCTTGGACCACCGCGTCACCGCGCGCCGCGCCCCTGCAATGGCTCTGTCTGCCCTGGCCCTGATCGTCTCCGCCTGTCCGGGCGCTTCACAGGAGACACAGATGGGCAAGTTCGTCGACCTCGGCGTGCCCGTGCAACGCGCCGCCGTGTTCAAGAGTAGTCTCGGCCCCGACGAGAACGGCGAGATGACCCGCATCTACGCGGTGTTCACCCAAAACGCCGCTCCCGTGTTCCTGGTGCAGATCGACCCCTTCACCGGCATCGCCCGGCAGTTCGACGCCCCCCTCGGCACCCATCCCTGGGGCCTTGCGATCGGCCCGGACAAGTGCGTGTACATCGGCACCGCCGGAGACGCCAGGCAGGGCGGGCTGCTTCTGAAGTTCGACCCCCGGGACCCCGACAAGGGGCTTGTGAACCTGGGGAAGATGGCCGATAGCGAGACGTACGTGTGGGCCCTGGCCGCCGGGGAGGGCGATGAGTCCGTCTACGGCTGCTCGTATGGGAACGGGAAAGTCACCTCGTACAATACCCAGACCGGCGAGATGACGGACTTCGGGCAGATGAGGGAGGGCCAGCAGTACACGCGGCCCATCGTGGTGGGCAAAGACGGCTGGGTCTACACCGCCGCCGGCACCACGGACCCCGACTACATCGCCCTGGACCCCCGCACCGGGGAGCACGGGTCATCCCGGCCTGAAGACATCGCCGGCACGCCGATCCCGGAGCTGGCCAAGGGCGGCTGGGGCAGGTTCAGGAAGGGTGTGGACGGCCATGCGTACCAGCAAGACAACGGCAAGTGGTACCGCCTGCTCGCCGGAAAGGCCGAGCCCATCGCGGACGCCGAGCTGCCGCCGGCGCAGGTGCTGAGCCTAAAGGACGGCCGGCAACTGGCGGGCGTCGCCCCGGAGGGCGTCTGGACACTCAAAGACCCCGAGACGGGCGAGACCACTCGAGGCGAGTTTGAGTACCGCAGCGCGGGCATGGAGGCCTTCGTCATCGGACAGGGCCCCGATGGCTGCATCTACGGCTCTACCATGTTGCCTTTGTGGCTGTTTCGCACCGATCCAAAGACGGGCCAAAGCGAGGTGCTGGGCAATCCCAGCCGCGCCGGGGGCGAGCTGTACTCCGTGCTCTCCCTGGACGGGAAGCTGTGGATGCTGGCCTATCCGGGGTCCTACGTATCGAGCTATGACCCCGGCAAGCCGTGGAACTTCGGCGACGGCCCCGAGCACAACCCGCGGAACTTCGGCTCCATGGGCGACGGCCACCTGCGGCCCCGGGCGCTGATCCTGGGGCCGGAAGACAAGCTCTACGTGGGCAGCTTCGCCCCCTACGGCGAGCTGGGCGGCGCCATGGGCGTGTTCGACCCGGTGGAGGGCAAGGTCACCGAGAGCACCCGGCACCTGATCCCCAACCAGTCCATCAGCGCCCTGGCCTATGACGAGCAATCGGGCCTGATCTTCGGCGGTTCAGACATCGCCGGTGGCGGGGGCACGAAGCCCTCGGAGAAGGAGGCGGCGTTCTTCGTCTGGGACCCGCAGGCCAAGCAGCTCCTGCAGACCGTGCCGCTGGCGGGCGATACCAATGTGGCGGCCATGACCGTGGCCGCGGGGAAGGTGTTTTTCGTCACCCGCCCGAGCAATACGCTGCGGGTCTGGGACATCGCGACGCAGGCCCTGGTGGGGCAGTACCCCATCGTCCACGGCGGCATCGTGGAGATCTGCATGGGCCTGCACACGGACGGCATGATCTACGCGCTGACGAGGAACGCCGTGATCCGCATCGACCCGGGGAGCTGCGAGATCGCAAAGATGGCGGACTACGAGGCGGGGGTGCGCTGTGGCTGGGTGATGAACGAGGACGGCATCACCTTCGCCTCGGGCGTGCACCTGGTGCGGTGGGAGTGGCCGCAGGAGTAGGTTGCGGCTGAGGGACGTCTCACCACAGAGACGCAAAGAGCACGGGGAACGGCGGAGAACGTCCTCGTTCAATGGGGAGCGTAGAACCTGGTGTCGGGGGCTGTGCCGTTGCCGTGCAGCCCCGCAAGGGGCGGAACACAAACAGGCGGGGGCGTGAGAGCCTGTCGGTGAAGTCCCTTCGCGCCCTCGGGTAGGAGCGGGCGGGTGACGTCCCGCGGGTAAACGCGTCCTCAATGCGGCGAGAACACGTCTGCAAGATCATGACGACACTCTTCCTACGCGTTCCGAGCTATGGCAACGAGGCACGTAGGCGGCCCAATTGACTTAGCCGACAGGCTCGTGAGCCCCCGTTCTCGCGGCACAGCGCAAACCCGAGCCCCGGAGGGGCGCCACAATGCCCGACGTCCCGCAAGGCGGGATGCCGCCCCTCCGGGGCTCGGAGGCGGCGGCGCGGTCGCGACGGGGGCTCACGCCCCCGCCTGGTCATGTATCGCCCGCCGATCCTCCGGATCGGTTCGGGCTCGACGGCGAACGACGCCCTCCGACCTATGACGGGCGGGCCGAACGGAGGGCTTGGACCGTGTTCCGTCGCCGTCAGCCCCGGAGATAGGGCGGCATATGATAGCCACGGGCGTGAGCCCGGTGGAATCAGCCCCCCATTCACCCTCCTCTGCGTCGCCCGCGCGGTCAGCGAGCAACGCGCGCGGGGCCGCGCCACCGCTCTGCGCCGCGTTCCTTGCCGGTGCGCGGCATCCCGGCACACTTGGCGGAAGCCGAGAGGTAATTCCTATTGACATGCCCACGAACAGAGGGATATACTCTGGACACTTTCGCGCGCTTCTTCTGAGGTTGTGGGTGGGTCTCCCATGGTCCAGCCCGAGGATGGGTCGAACGCGCTCAGGCCTTTCGCAAGCTATCCCCGGCAGATCCCCGCTCTCCTGGAGCAAGGGGCTCCGATTGTCGCCGCCCTGGCTGCGGCCGCCGTTGCGATGGGCGACCTGGGCCCTCTTCTGCCCACCGGCACCCGCGCGCTGTTCCTCGCTCTGACGCTGCTCTTGCTGGGCCTATTCCGCCGCCGGATCGACCAAGATCCCACAACTACCCCCCCCCCCCCGCACGACGTGTCACAGGTTGGGCGCTATTGGCGTTTGGCGCGTTCGTCTTCTATGTCTCAGACCCCGGAGTGGGCCTGCTCGCCTCGCTGGGAATGGGCGTGGCGGGCGCTGACTTGCTGTGTGCCGGTGAACACGTAGTCCGTGCGGCTGCCGACCCACAGCGGCCGGTGCGGAGGCCTGCCCACTGATCAGGGGGCGGCGAAGGGGTGAGTGCAGTGAGACGCGCGGCAGGGGGCCTGGGTGGCTTCACCCTCATCGAATTGCTCGTAGTGATCGCGATCGTCGCCGTGCTGGCCGCGATCCTGTTTCCCGTGTTTGGCCGCGCCCGGGAGAAAGCGCGGCAGACCAGGTGCCTGTCAAACCTCAAGCAGATCGGCGCCGCCATGGAGATGTACACCTCCGACCACGACGACATGTACCCCATGGCGGCCACGGTCTTCCCCACCGGCTATCCCTACTGGGACGACGTGCTGGCCCCCTACCTGCGCAACGAGCAAGTCCTGATCTGCCCGTCTCAGAACCGCGCTCGCGATCCGCTGATCCAGTGGAGCTACGCCTGGAACCATGACATGGACGCGTGGCTGCCCACATTCGCGGTCGGGAACCCCTCGGCAACCATCATGGTCGCGGAGCCTATCGGATGGTGTTGTGTCGTGACCTACCCCGGCAACACCCATCCGGTGGCGTACCGCTGGCAGGTGGAGCCCAGGCACAACGGGGGCTCCAACTACTTGTTCTGCGATGGGCACGTCAAGTGGATGACGGTGGACGCCACCCTGCAGCCGGAGTTCCTGTGGGACTTGGCGCCCTGATGCGGAGGGAAAGAAGCGGATCGCGCCGCTGTCGGGCGCCCCCGGAGAGGAGGTGGTGCGGCCGCAGGCATCGACCGCAGGACATGCGTCGCAAGAAGAGATCTCATCAGGACTGGGAGGTTGGAAGTGCCATGAGGATGCGCCCCAGATCAGTCGCTTGTGCCGTAATGCTGGTGGTCATCACCGTAAGCCTGTGGCTCATCTCGGTGCGGGCCACGGCAAGAAGCACTGATGCCCTCTCTCCTGCCTTCGACGCCGGTCTGGAGAGCAGCGTGACGACGTTCGACGCGAAGCTGACAACACAGGGCATAGAGCCCGCAGTGAAGGCCACTCGACCCACCAGGGCACGGATTGCTCAGGCCACGCTCGACACCAACGGCTGCACGATGTGCGCCACCGCGCAGTGCTGCGAGGTGACGGTTGCCAGCGTGAACCCGGAATGCTGCGATGTGACGGTCGCCAGCGTGAACCCGGAGTGCTGCGACGTGACGGTCGCGAGCGTGAACCCGGAATGCTGCGACGTGACGGTCGCGAGCGTGAACCCGGAATGCTGCGACGTGACGGTCGCGAGCGTGAACCCTGAGTGCTGCGATGTGACGGTTGCGAGCGTGAACCCTGAGTGCTGCGATGTGACGGTCGCGAGCGTGAACCCGGAGTGCTGCGACGTGACGGTTGCGAGCGTGAACCCGGAATGCTGCGATGTGACGGTGGCAAGCGTGAACCCGGAATGCTGCGATGTGACGGTCGCGAGCGTGAACCCTGAGTGCTGCGAGGAGACGGTGCATGTGAACCCCGAATGCGTCCCCGTCAACACGGTGTGGTCGACGCCGTGCGATCCCTGCACAGTTGAGCGCACGACGCCGTGCGTGCCCTGCACCTGGGAATGCCCTGAGACCGCGAAGCCCTGGGTATGGACCTGCAACGGAGGGCCGGGCTGTGTCGCCGCGCGGGAACCGCAGGAACAGGACGTCCAGAAGCTCGCATTGGCGCGGCAACGTCGAGGTCTTTGCGATGCTACGCTCTTAGCGCTGGGCGTGCTCTGAGACCGAGCGGGACCGGAGAGCGCGACAGGGGCGCTCCCGGCCGTAGACCGCAGGGCAGGGGGCCGGACCGGCTCCCTGCCCCCTGCCCGCGCGGACCAGATCCTCCCGCGATGGCTACACGCAACAGCACGCTGCCCGGGAATCGCGCTGTGCCGATAGTGCGCACCATGACCGGCCAACGAGGTGAGACCATGCGAGCCATTGCTCTGTGCGTGCTGCTGGTTGCCGCGGCAGCCCCGCTCCACGCGGCCGAGACGCCGGGCTGTGCTGCAGGGCTTGTGGGGTCGTATCAGTTCGCTCCCGACATCCTCGACCTCGTGCGGAACGGTGGCGGCGAGGCGGGGATGGATGCTGATGTGTATGGCTGGGAGCGCTGGGCTCCGGGGGCGGATGCCGAGGCCTTGCTTGCGAGAGATGAAGCCACGAAGGGCGCAGGGCGAACCTCGCTGCGCGTCTCGCAGCCGGATGCGGGGCACCCCGCGCGCTGGCAGCAGGAGATCGGCGCTCCGGCGCCCGGGCTCAAGTGGCGGCTGGCGGCCCAGTTGTGTGGCCGGCTTGGGCCGGGGTCGCGAGCGTACGTGCGCTGCACCCCCGCCGGTCGGCCCGACGTACTGGCGGAGCTATCGGCCGGGGACCTGTCGACGCAGTGGAAGGAGTGGAGCGCCGAACTGCCGGTCTCGCCCGACCTGCAGCGGCTTTCCCTCAGTCTCGGGATCGAGGGCAGCGGTGATGCGTGGTTCGACGAGGTGAGCATCACCCCGACGGATGCGGGCGTCGATGCCGCCGAGCAGGTGGAGCTGCTGCTACCCCTGCCTCCCGCCACCCAGGGCCAGCAGCCCCTGGCGCTGCAGTCGACCATCAAGCCGGAGGCACCAGAGGCCACCGGAACTGTGGAGACTACGGACACGGGGGTCGAGGTGATCCGCCTGAAGCTGGATCGCGGAACCTCCTTGATGTGGGTGCGGTGGATTGTCACGGTGCTTGTGTCATCGCGCGCCGACGCCGCCTGCACCCCGGACACCCCAATCTCCCAGGCCGGCGAGATGCCTGACGAGGTGACACCCTTCTGTGGCACGGCGTACCTGCAGATTCCCGAGTGCGACGAGAACGCCAACCGCAGGCGCCTTCTGGATGACTGCGCTACGTTTGGCGAGCTGGCGCAGTGCTGTGCGGGCATGCTGGCAGGCGGCCAGAGCCCCTCTGCCATCGAGGGGACAGGCCGCTGGCGGGATGTGGACGGCTACGCTCTGGGGCCGCTGGAATTCATGGCCGCCGCCTGCCGGCTGAAGGGAGCGCCCGCACGAATCGTGACCGCGGCAAGGTCGGTCCCCACCGCCGCCGAGGCGGGAAGAAGCAGCGTTCCGGTGGTGCGTCGCGTGGAGGTGTGGGTGCCGAAGGCAGGCTGGGTGCCGTTCCCGGACGTGGCCAATGAGGGCAAGGCCAACCTGTGGATCGTGCTGGGCGTACTGCGCCCCGGCAAGGAGACGCAGCCCGATCCGCTGCGCGAGGGCCGCCCGCTGGTGATGGCGGGCGGGAAGCCGGTGGGCGCACCCCTGATGGACAGGGACGAGGTGATGGCCGGGTGGGCCGCGGGGAACAACGGAGGGCCGGTGCTGTCAGACGCGGAGGTCAAAGCCTTGGCCCCGCAGGCGGGGCGCTGGTGGCACAAAGCGGGGGAGGCGTTCGTCGCCGGGCAGATGCCCGCGCCCGTCATGACGGTGGCAGTCGGGTTGGTCGTGGGCGCAGCGAGTGCGGAGGATCTGGCCCGGAGGCTCGGGGAGTGACGCACCCCCCAAAAGGTCTCCCCTCGACCCTCCGCGAATGTGGCGGTGCTCTCGCCGCCACATTCGCCTGTGTCTCGGGTCGTCTCCCCCGTGTCCAACTGCTGGGGCCGCCCCGCCGCCATCGTCCTCGAGGCCGGCCCTGCCGCCGCGGTCGCCTTTTGCCGCGCCCCTCTTCCACCCTTCCATGCCCCCGGAGAGGCGTGCCCGGCCTCCACCGGACGGCTGCAGTCATAGCCGCGGTGATGCCCGCAATTCGGCCGAGGAGGTGCCCAAGATGCGGTCTGTGATGGTTGCGCTGTCGGTTGTGCTGGCGCTGTCTGCCTGTGGGAGCAATGCCCATGCCCTGGGCTGCGGCGTGGTGGTGACGGGATCGTACCAGTTTGTAGGCCCCGTTCTCGAGTTGGTGCGGAACGGTGGAGGGGACGGCGGCTGGCATGACAGGGTCGCCGGTTGGGACCGCTGGGCTCCCGGCTCCGACGCCGAGGAGATACTCACAAGAGATGTGTCCACGGCTGCGTCCGGCATGGCTTCGCTGCGGATCGCCCAGCCACGGGCCGATCGCCCCGCCCGGTGGCTGCAGGAGATCGCCGCACCGACGTCGGACGTGCACTGGCGGCTGGCGGCGCAGTTCCGCGGCAAGTTGGAGCCCGGCTCACGGGCGTACGTGCGCTGTACCGACGCCCGCCGACCCGAACCTCTCGCGGAACTCTCGGCCACCGACCTCTCGGTACAGTGGGAAGGGTGCAGCGCTCAGTTGCCTGTGCCTCCCGGGGCGGAGCGCCTCCGTATCACCCTCGGCATCGAAGGCGCCGGTGAGGCATGGTTTGATGAGGTGAGCATCGCGCCGAGCGACGCAAACGTCGAGGCCGTCGATGAGGTGGAGCTGGTGCTGCCCTTGCCGGGCGTGGGCACGGGGCAGCGACCCCTGAGCCTCGTAACCAACTTTGTCCCCCCCGTGAGGACGACCTCAGGGAAGGTCGAGAGGGCGGATGACGGCACGGAGGTCATCCGCATGACGGTCAGTCGAGAGTGTGAACTCACCTGGATACGCTGGAGCGTCCTGATGATTGTCGCCGGCGAGGGCGGTGCGGGATGTCCACCGGAGACGGCCATCGCGGAGGCCTCCGGGCTCCCGGAGGAGACTCTGCCGTACGTGGCCACGGACTACCTGGTCATCCCGCCTACGGTGACGTCGAGCGATGACCAGGAGAAACTCGAGGCCGTCAACACCTATGCCGACTTGGCCCAGTACTGCGAAGGGGTGCTCTGCTCGGGCCGTCGTCCCTCGCCGATCGAGGGGTCGCATCGCTGGCGAGACGCCGAGGGCTACGAGCTGGGGCCGTTGGAGGTCATGGCCGCGATCTGCCGCCTCCGTGGCGTGCCGGCGCGGATCGTGACCGTTGTCAAGGGTCTGCCGGCGCCGGAGGCAAGCGACAACCCCATGGCGCCGCTGGTACAGAGGGTCGAGGTCTGGACCTCCGGTGCGGGGTGGGTGCCATTCCCCGATGTCGGGAACGAGGAGAGGTCGGAGCTCTGGGTGACACTGGGGGTTCGGGCGCCAGGGAAGGAGGCGCGGCCCGACCCCCTTCGGGAGGGCAGGCCGCTGCTGATGGCGGGCGGCAAAGTCATCACAGCGCCCCTGATGGACCGGGGCGAGGCCATGGCCGGGTGGCTGGCAGTGAACATCGGCGGGCCCGTGCTGTCTGTGGCCCGGGTCGAAGAGCTTGGCCCTGGTGCGGCTACCTGGTGGCAGAGATCCATAGACACCTTCATCGCCGGCCAGGTGCCGGCGCCGGCGTTTGTCAGCGCCTGCCAGTGCGTGGAGCGAGCCTCCACGCTGGAGGAGCTGGCCAAGAACCTGGAGAAGTGATGCACCCGCCAAAAGGTCTCCCCTCCACCCTCCGCGAATGTGGCGGTGCCCTCGCCGCCACATTCGCCTGTTCTCCGGGAGGTCACAGCGATGTCCAACCCCTCGGCTCAGCCCCATGCCATCGTCCTGGATACCGGCCTCACCGCCTGGGTCGATGTGGTGACCCCGCAGGTGTTCCGCGTTCGCATCGGCCCGGGTCCACAGCCACCCGAGGGCGCGCTCAACCGCTACGGCATCCTCACCACCGACTTTCCCCCTGTGGTGACTCAGATCACCGAGGCCGAAGGATCCGTGCGCTTCTCGACGGGTGAGGCGACCGTGGCGGTCAGGCGGGCGGACGGCTTCGCCGTGCTCTCCGGCGCCGACGGCGAAGCGCTGGCCCGCTGCACCTCTAGTGCGGCCGGGGGCGACGGCTTCTCTCTGAGTATCGCCCTGGGCGCCGAGGAGCGGCTCTACGGCCTGGGGGATGAGAGTCGCGACCGGCTGGACAAGCGGGGGCACAAGGCCGACATGGTGCTGCGGAATGTGGCGGCCTATGCGCCGATACCGTTCCTGATGAGCACCGGCGGCTGGGCGGTACTTGTCAACACCACCTGGTTCCACCATTGGGACATCGGCGCCACCGACCCCGACACACTCCGCATCCACTCCCGCCACGGGGCGCTGGACTTCTACCTCTTCGCAGGGGACTCGCTGCCCGAGCTGCTGGATCAGTACACCCGGCTCAGCGGCCGGCCGGCGCTCCTGCCCCAGTGGGCCTACGGCCTGACCTGGGTCTGCGACGAGCGCGGCGTGCGGGCCCGGGACGTGCTGTATGAGGCGCTGATGTTCCGGCGCGAGGGCATCCCCTGCGATGTGATCGGCCTCGAGCCGGACTGGATGGACAAGCACTACGACTTCACGGTGGACAAGCAGTGGAGCACCGAGCGCTTCCACGAGCCATTCTGGATGCCCCACCAGCGGCCGGGCGGGTTCACCAAAGCCCTGGACAACATGGGCTTCAAGCTCAGCCTGTGGCTCTGCTGCGACTATGACCTGAGCGAGCACGAGGAGCGTGAGCTCGGCGGCCCGGGCACGGCGGCGGAGGCCGACACGGTGGGGGATGATCGGTATGAGGAAGACATCATCCGCGACCCGCACTTCACCGCGGTGCACCACGACAGCATTACCCGCCCCGGAGAGCCGTGGTTCTCGCACCTGCGCAAGTTCGTGGACAATGGCGCACGGGCGTTCAAGATGGATGGCGCCAATCAGGTCTGCTTCCATCCCGACCGGCGCTGGCACAATGGCATGGCCGACGAGGAGATGCACAATCTGTACCCGCTGCTCTTGGCCAAGCAGATGAGCCGGGGCTTCACCGAGCACTGCGGGCAAAGGGCCATGGTCTACACCGCCGGGGGCTACGCGGGGGTGCAGCAGTACGCCGCCACCTGGGCCGGGGACACCGGGGGCAGTGAGAAGCCGTTGGCCTCACTGCTCAACCACGGACTGTCGGGGCACTCGAACACGAGCTGCGACATGCAGGTGTGGAACCTGCCGGGCATGCACTTCGGGTTCCTGCAGCCGTGGTCGCAGATCCTGTGCTGGCACCAGTACAACCAGCCGTGGTTCCTGCCCCCGGACGTCTACGAGGCTTTCCGCTTCTACGCCCGGCTGCGCTACACGCTCCTGCCGTACCTGTATTCGGCGGCGCACGTGGCGGCGCGCAGCGGACTTCCGGTGATGCGCGCCATGCCCCTGTGCGCTCCGGAGGACCGCAGGTGCGATAACCTCCTTCTGCAGTACATGCTGGGAGACAGCCTGCTCACCTGTGCCTTCACCGATACGATCTATCTGCCCGCGGGGGAGTGGATCGATTACTGGACAGGCGAGACATTGCAGGGGCCGCGGGAGCTTCGCTACCAACCCCCGGCGGGTAGGGGCGGGCCGCTGTTCGTCAAGTCCGGCGCCATCCTCCCCACCTGGCCGGAGGTGGACTACGTGGGGCAAAGGCCCATGGAGACGCTGGGTCTGGAGGTCTTCGCCGGCAGCGATGGTGAGTTCACTCTGTACGAGGACGACGGCCTGACCCCGGCCTACCTGGAGGGACAGGTGGCGGTGACACGCATTCAGAGCAAGGTCACGGAGGGCAAGGTGGTGCTCACCATCGGCCCGCGGGAGGGCGGCTACGAGGGGATGCCGGGGGTCCGTTGTTGGGACCTGTCGGTACACCTGGCGCGGGCGCCCAGAGAGGTCCGCGTCAATGGGGCGACGCGCGTCCGGGATGACGGCCCGGATGGATGGCGGGTCGAGGAGCAGGGACGGCTCCTACGGCTGACCGTCACGGAGGACCCGAGCCGGCAGAAGGCGGCGGTGGTGGAGGTGGAGCTGTAGATGTCTGGCCGGAAAGCCTGTTCTGGCGCGAAGATGTCATCCTGAGCGTCCATCTCGCGCAGCGAGATAGCGAAGGATCTCGCGATATCCCAGGAGATTCTTCGAGCTGCTCTGTCCGGGAGCGGACGCTCTGGCAATGACATTCCCGGCGAGGGCGGGCCTTTCAGCCGCGCCTCTAGAGTTCACGAGTCGCCGGGGGCCGGAGAGCTACGCGGAGCGCAGGGTCAGCAGCGTCACCTCCGGCCGGCAGCCAAACCGCACCGGCGGGGTCACCGTTCCCACGCCGCGGGAGACGTACACCCGCTTCCAGCCGTCCTCCACGAGACCGGCGGCGTACTTTTGGCCGAACTTGCTGGGCAGAAGTGGCGGGCCGAACAAGGGCAGCCGCACCTGACCGCCGTGGGTGTGGCCCGCCAGCATCAGCTTCACTCTCCGATCCTGAAGCTGCTCGTTGTAGTCGGGGTTGTGAGATAGCAGGATCGCCGCGCCTTCCGCCGGCACGCCCTGCAGCGCCCTCTCCGGGAGTTGCTCGTCCTCCCACAGGTCGCCGACCCCGGCGATCCACAGCCACTGCCCGCCCTGCGGAAGCGGGCTGCCGGCGTTGGTCAAGTCCACGATCCCGGCCTTGGCCATCTCCTGCCGGGTCAGGTGCTCGTCCTCCCAGTGGTCGTGATTGCCCAGCACGCCGTAGACGCCCAGAGGGGCGCGTAGGCCCGCGAGGGCCGCAAAGCACGGGGAGATGTAGTCCGGCTTGCGGTGCACGTAGTCGCCGGTGAGGGCGATCAGGTGGGGATTGAGGCCGTTGGCTACGTCCACGGCCTCCCGCACACGCTCGAGGCTCAGGTACGGGCCGTGGTGGACGTCGGTGAGCTGGCAGATGCGGAGGCCGTCGAAAGCGACGGGCAACCCGGACAGCGGCAGCTCGGAGCGGTAGACCCCAAGCCACCGTGCTTCCAGGAGACTGTAGCCGCCGCAGGCCGGGAGGAAGGCGGCGGCGGCCACACAGCCGACGCGCTTGAGGAATGTCCGGCGCGTGACAGAGGCCACCGGATCTCGGCCGGGCGGTGTTGTGGGCTGCCTTAAGTCGGCGCGCATGGCGACAGAGGACACTCCCTGGTTACTGACTATTCCCATGTCTGTGGGCTTGGGGTTCCGGGCGGACAAGGAACGTCGAGATCGCGCCGCGAAATGCAGCAGGCGGAAAGTCCGCGCACACCGCGCCTCGGAGGACGTTCAGCATGGAAGCTCCCGCCGCCCGCACCTGGCACCGCGAGTACATCCACCGTGTGGACTACGACACCCGCGTGCCCAGCATCCAGCTCACCAGTGCGCCCATGATCCACCAGACGCTCCTGCCGGCGGACGCCATGTTCACTCCCGACTCGCGCCGGGTGGTGTACTCCCGGCGCCAGGCCCCGGACATGCCCCGGGAGCTGTGGCTGGCCGACTTGCTCAGCTATGATCTACGGCGCCTCACCGACGAGCCCGACGTGCGCGCACCCGCCGTGGCCCCGGACGGCACCTGCCTGTACTACATCAGTGAGACCGACGAGGTGAGGCTTCGGCGCCTGGACCTTCAGACCTTCGAGAGAGAGACGGTGATGGCCACCGACCTGATCTGTGAGGTCTCCGAGGGCGGTAGCATGCGCCACGATTCGGGCGCCTACGTGGTCGGTGGCAGGTCGGGGCCACAGACCTGGGCGCTGGTGAGGTTCGATCTGGCTCGGCGCGAGGCCGAGATCATCCACGAGAGCGATGCCCTCTACGACCCGCGGCCCCAGTACAGCCCGGGCATGTGCGGAGACATCCTGTTCCAGGAGAATCACGGACGCCTCCTGGACGACGGCAGCTATCCCGTACTCATACCCACCGGGTATGGGACAGACCTGCACGTGATCTGCGACGACGGTTCCTCGCTGCGCGACGTGAACCTGGGACGCAGCGATGTGGAGATGGTGCGGGGCCACCACTGCTGGGCCGGGGACAGCGGGAGAGTTTTGACCTCCTTGCTGCGCCGCGACACTCCGGACCGCGCCTTCGCCGCCGATCAGCTCGTGGCCGCCATGCCCGGCGGACAGAGCCGGGACGTCGTGGGCCGAGGCCCCGCCTTCGCCCAGGCGGCCGTTACGCTGGACGGGCAGTGGTGGGTGGCCGAGGAGAGCAACACTGCCGACCTGTTCGTGGGCTCGGTCAATACCCGCAGGCAGACACTGCTGCTACACACCGGCGCCTCCTACGGCTCCCCCGACTACACCCAGCCCCGCCCGATGTTCACTCCCGGCGGCCGCTCCGTGGTCTACGGGTCCGATGCCACCGGCATCCCCCAGCTTTACGTGACGCAGATCGCGGACGAAGTGCTCTTCAAGCTGATGAGGTAGGAGGCGAGCCTTCGGTTCGCGTCAGACCACCGGGAACAGCACCTCGAACGTACTGCCCACACCCAGCTCCGACTGGACTCGCAGGCGACCGTGATAGGCCTCGGCGGCGCGCTTGACCAGAGCCAGGCCGAGGCCGGTGCCGACGATGCCACGGCGATCCGGGGTGCCGACGCGGAAGAACTCCTCCCCCAACCTGTCCAGGGCCTCGGGTGGGATGCCCAGGCCCGTGTCGGTGACCCGGATGGAGATGCAGGTGCCCTGCGCCTCCACGGCCACCGTCACCTCGCCCCCCTCGCGATTGTACTTGATCGCATTGCTCAGCAGGTTGGTGAGGATGCGGAACAGGTCGTCGTAGTCGGCGCTGAGTACCACCGGATCGGCGGGCAGCCGGGCCGAGACGGAGACGCCGTGGGCGGCGGCGGCGTGCTCGTTGGCCTCGACGGCCTCGCGGGCGACACGGCAAAGGTCGAGGGGCTCGATGCACCTGGTGGGCAGTGAGTCGGCCTGCGAGAGCTCCAGCAGGTCCCGCACGAGCTGGGCCATTCCGTCCACACGGTCGCTGCAGCGCTGCAGGATCATCTCCAGCTTCTCGGGTGAGAGCTTCTGGCCACTGAGGATGACCTTCAGAAAGCCCTGCACCGCGGCCAGAGGGGACTTGAGCTCGTGGGCGACCATGGACATGAACTGCGACTTGGCCCGCTCGAGGTTCATAAGGTCGGTGACGTCGCGAAGCACGGCGGCGGCGCCCACGTCCTGACCGCGGCGGGAGGCGATCGGCACCACCCGGGCCATGTAGACCCGCTCCTGGCGCCGAACCTGTGCCATGAAGCTGCAGGCGACGTCGTCGTCAGCCCGGCCCAGCACGTCTCTCACAAGCTGCAGGAGCGCCTCGTCGGGCACGAACTGCTCGACCGCGACGGCATCGTCGCCACAGTCCTCGGGCAACAGGGCGGCGCGGGCGGCCGGATTGCTCAGCACCACGGTCCCGTCGCAATTGACGACGAAGACGCCGTCGGCGAGGCTGTTGACAATCGCCCGCAGGCGGGACTTGTCTTGATCCAGCTCGAGGAGGCGTGTGTCGGCCTCGCGCCGCAGTTGACGCCAACGGATGGCGCGCTGGACGCGGACGATGAGCTCCGGGGGCACGAAGGGCTTGGGGAGGTAGTCGAAGGCCCCGCACTTGATGGCCTCGATGGCGGTCTCGATCGTCGCATGGGCCGTCATGACGATCGGGACCACCTCCAGCTCGGCCTCGGCCAGCTTCCGCAGGACGGTCATGCCGTCGTAGCCGGGCATGACCATGTCGATGAGGGCCACATCGAAGTCGGCGTCGGTGAGCCTTTGCACGGCGTCCCTGCCGTCATCGGCGATGACGGCCTCGGCGCCGCAGCTTCGCAGGATGCGGGCGCAGCCCTTGCGCAGGGCGGGCTCGTCGTCCACGATGAGAATGCGGCCCTGGAGCTCGGTGGCGGGCATCAGCTCTCGGCCCCGGTGGCATCGGCCGGCGCCTCGCCCTCCTGTCGGCCTGCACCGTCCAGGAGACGGAGGATGGTGTTGGTCAGCTCCGCGATGGGGGCGGGCTTGTCGAACCAGGCGTCGGCCTTCATCCACTCCAGGACTTCCCTGGGGTTGCGCTGGAACTCGAAGCCCGTCTCCTGCACCACGGAGGTGAGAAGGATGATGGGCGCGTGGCGGAAGCGGGGGTCGCGGCGCAGCGACCTGGCCAGCCGGGCGCCCGAATCCGTGCGCTCCATCATCATGTCCAGCACGAAAGCGTCGGGGATCTCGCGGTCGGTGACTTCCAGGGCCTCGTCACTGCGCTCGGCGGTGACGACGTCGAAGCCCATGCCGGAGAGCATGATGCGGTGCTGCTCCAGGAAGTCCGGGTCGTCGTCGACGATGAGCACCTTGGCCGCCTCGTGTGACTGCTGGGGCGAGGCGTCGGCGGGGATGCTGATGAGCACCTCGGTGCCCTTGCCTGGCCGGCTGTCGATCTGGATCTCGCCACCGTGGGCCAGCACCACTCCATGGGCCACCGCCAGGCCGAGCCCGGCGCCACGGGTGGGCTTGGAGGTGACGAAGGGCTGGAAGACCCGGGGCAGCAGGTCCGGGGCGATGCCCCGCCCGTTGTCGCGGATTGCCAGCTCAACTTGGCCCTCATCGGCGGAGAGCCTACTCTCCACGGTGATGACTCCACCCTCCTCGCAGGCCTCCACGGCATTGATGAGCACATTGACGATCACCTGCGCGAGTTGTGCGGGGTCGGCCTGGATGGGCGGGAGACCGTCGGCGAAGAGGGGCTGGATGTTCACATCGGCGAAAGCCAGCCGTGGCCGAATCTCGGTGATGGCCTGATTGGCGATATCGGCGATCTGTGCCCGCTCCCACTGGGGCTCACGCTGGCGGGCGAAGCCCTGCAGGCTGGCCATGACCTGCCGGCAGTGCAGGGCTTCGGCGATCACGGTGGCCACGTCCTCGCGGCGCGTGTCGTCCTCGGTGAAGTTGTCTCTCAGCAGTTGGGCGAAGACCACGATATTGCCCAGAGGGTTGCTGATCTCGTGGGCGATGTCCGCCGCCAGTTGCCCCATGGAGGCCAACTGCTGGGCGCGCATGGCCACCTCGCGGGCCTTGGCCAGCTCCTCGCGGCTGCGGGTGAGACGCTCCAGATTCACCTGCAGCTCGTCGATGAGGTACGGCAGACACATCTCCGGCTCGGCCAGGCCCTGGCAGACGGCGATGGCCTTCTCCCGGCAGGTATGATAGCCGCAGGCCCCGCAGTTGAGCTCATCCTCCGGTCCGAGCTTGTTGGTCCGCGCCAGGACGTCGCCGATCTCCGTCTCCGTCGGCATGCCCAGCCCCGTATCCATGGGCTCGAAGTTCCGGCTCAGGTCGACGCCCGCCACTTCCTTAAGGCCGCGCCCCAGTTGTCGAGCGGTGGTCTGTAGGCGCCTGACATGCTCGGTCACCAGCCCCTTGCGCACCATCGGCGCCATCTCGCAACCGAAGGCCGGGCCGGCGATACAGCCCTCGCACAGCAGGGCGTCCAGGAACTTGGCGGGGAACTGCCCCTCCCGTAGCTCCTGCAGAGCCGCGATGCAGCGGTCGGCGCCCTCCACCACGGCGATGGAGTCGTCCATCAAGTCCGCGGTGATGGCGGCGGCCTTCAGCAGCCCGCCGGAGACGGGGAACAGGGCGCCGAAGTGCGGCAGGGGCGGGTCCGGCTCGGAGGGGCGCATGCCGGCCATGTCGATCCCCATGCTCTCCAGCAGCTCCTCCAGCTCGGGGAAGGTCATGGCTGCGTCCACGGCCCCGGCTACCGGGGGCTCGCGGAGCTCCGCCTTCTTGGCGATGCACGGGCCGATGAACACCACCCCGGCATCGGGATGGAGCTTCTGCTTCACGGCTCGGCCCTGGGCGACCATGGGGGAGACGATGGGGGCCAGATTGGGGACCAGCTCCGGCATGTGCTTCTGCACGTAGGTGACCAGGGCCGGGCAGGGAGTGGAGATCACGGGATGATCGGGGGGGCGCCTGAGCAGGCGGGCATACTGCCGGGCCACCATCTCGGCCCCGAAGCCCACCTCCATCACCACATCGAAGCCCGCGGCCCGCACCGCGGCCACCACCTGGCCCGCCGAGATATCGGTGTACGCCGCGGGATAGCTGGGGGCGACAATGGCCACCGTCTCCCGCGGGCCCTCCAGCAGCTCCCGCACCGCCGGCTCGGCGCTCTCCACCTGCTTGGCGTTCTGGGCGCAGACCTTGATGCAGTTCCCGCAGCCGATACACCGCTCCTCCAGCACGTACGCCTGCCCGCCCTGAACGCGAATCGCCTTGGCGGGACAACTGCGCACGCAGTTGAAGCACCGGCGGCACTTGGCCGCAATGGTGGTAACGACGCCGGAAGGACGATCCTCGCGCTCGGACACGATGCCCCCTCGATTCGGGTACTCACCCTCGGGTCGGTGCGCCGTCCGTCATGGCCGGGTCAAGAGCGTCTTGGGGCATGGACACCGGAACTACCCCTTCGACCTTTTCGTCGGGGGTTCCTGCACACCGCGGACCTGCCGGCCACTCCACCCCCGGCCGTGGGCCCGGCGATGCGTCACGCCGTCACAGCATCTGCCCCCTCAGGCCTGCCTCGGCTTCCTCCATCAGCTCCAAAGTCAGTTGTCGGACATCCTCCGGCAGGCGAGCCAGCTCGCCCTGGATCAGCCTGCCCACCACCGTCTGGGTCTCGGAGGAGGCGTAGTCCATGACGTACTCCTTGAGCGCCAGCAGGGCGTTGGGAGCGCAGCGGTCGGTGGCCACCTGCGGCGAGATGATGCCCTCGACCACGGGAGCCCGGCGCCTTTGGACGTAGCAGGCCGCGCACAGGTTGGGGACGAAGCCCACCTCTGCCATGCGGTAGACCAGGCGCTCCAGGGCGCGCGGGCGGTCGATGGTCAGGTGCCCCGCGGCCTCGGGGTCGCCGTCGCCGGTGTAGACCCCCGGATAGCTCTTGGAGCCCACCACCACGCGCGAGACGCCGACCCCCACCAGCAGACGGCGCACCTCGGAGCTCGCCGGGGTGCTCAGGACGATGTCCGTGTAGGGGGAGGCCAGGCGCACGACGGCCACGATGTGGGCGAAGTCCTCGTCGGCCAGCCGACGCTCGGGCTCGCGGGAGGCCGGGGCGCCGGGGGCCGGTACCATGCGCTGCAGGGTGAAGGAATGTGCCCGCTGACCGTGGATGTCCGACAGGTAGCGGCTGTGCTGCAGCAGGGCGATCACGTCGAAGCGCCAGTCGTGGCAGCCCAGGAGTAGTCCCAGGCCCAGGTCCACCACGCCCGCCTCCAGGGCGCGGTCATGGCAGGTGAGGCGCCGGTCGTAGTCGGCCTTGGGTCCCTCGGGGTGCAATGCGGCATAGGACTGAGGGTCGTAGGTCTCCTGGAAGACGTGGTAGGTCCCCAGGGGGCCGGACTGCTGCAGGAGCCGGAGCTCGTCGAGCCGGAGGGCATCGACATTGATGTCCACCCGCTGCACCTGGCGCAGGCCGGAGCGCACGCCGTAGGCGGCGCCGACCATGTCGCGGACATAGGGGACGCCGCTGCGGTCGTCGCCGAAGACCAAAACCAGATGACGATGTCCCTCATCCAGAAGAGAGACGATCTCGCGCTGCAGGTCGCGGTCGGTGTAGGCGGAGCGTCTCACGCGGGAGTTGGAGCGACGCAGGGGGCAGTAGAGGCAGTCATTGATACAGCGGTTGGTGGGACAGACCGGGGCACAGAGACTGATGCGCCGGCCGAAGGCGGTCTCGCGCACTCGCCGGGCCGAGTCCCGGATCTCCTGCCGCAGGTCCTCGTCGGCCACCGCGATGAGTGCGGCGGCGTCTTCCGCGGGCAGTCCCTTCATCTCGCGGGCGCGGTGCAGGATGTCCCGCACCTGCCCGGTCTCGGGCGCCGCCGCCTGCTCAAGCAACGCCCACACCGCCGGAGGATCGCAGATGCTCCGGGCCGTCTGCTCGATGCGTTCCCGGGACCACTCCGATGAGCCCGAACCCGTGGGGGCCATGCTCTCACCTCTCCTGTGCACACCCACCTCACAGCGACTGTTCGTCTATCAAGGGTCGTAGGCCCCGGGCCGGGCTGTGGCCCGGGGCCCTTTTTGGAGCACACCTTGTGCAATTCGGCCAACGGCGCCCGCATCCTTCCTCCGGCGCGACGCCGCCGTCGCCGTCACCTACCCCCCCCCCCCCGCGCCCCACCCCCATACAGGACCGTTGGCCGCTCAGCCCTGCTCCACCTGCACCGCCCGCTTGGTGCGCGCGGTGTAGTCGGTGTGCAGCAGGTGGTGGGACTTGTGGCTCAGCGGCTCGCCCAGGAACTTGTCGTAGATCGCCTTGATCGACGGATTCTCGTGCGACCTGCGGATGGGCATCTCGCGGTCGGCCTGGTAGATGGCATCGGCCCGGGCGTTTCGGATGTCGGGCGAGGTGGGAACAGGCTGACCGCCACCTCCCAGACACCCGCCGGGGCAGGCCATGATCTCGATGAAGTGGTAATCCGCCTCCCCGGAGGCGACCTTGTCCAGCACCTTGGCGGCGTTGGAGAGCCCGTGGGCGATGGCGGCCTTGACCTGCAGATCGCCGACCTGCACCGAGGCTTCGCGGACGCCCTCCATGCCGCGCACGGCCGTGATGTCTACATTGCCCAATTGCTCGCCGGTGATGACCTCGTACGCCGTGCGCAGGGCGGCTTCCATCACGCCGCCGGTGGCGCCGAAGATCACTGCGGCACCGGTGGACTCGCCCAGCGGGTCGTCATAGTCGCTGTCCGGCAGCTCGGCGAACTCGATGCCCATCTCCCGGATCATCCGGGCCAGCTCGCGGGTGGTGAGCACGTAGTCCACATCCTGATAGCCCGAATCGTTCATCTCGGGCCTGGCGGCCTCGTACTTCTTGGCCGTGCACGGCATGACGGAGACACTCACGATCTTGGCCGGGTCGATCCCCGCCTGCTCGGCGTAGAAGGTCTTGGCCAGCGCCCCGAACATCTGCTGCGGCGACTTGCACGAGGACACATTGGGCAAAAGCTCGGGGTAGAAGTGCTCGATGAACTTGATCCAGCCCGGGCTGCAGGAGGTGAGCTGCGGCAGCACGCCCCCTTCTGTGATGCGATGGATCAGCTCATAGCCCTCTTCCATGATCGTGAGGTCCGCGGTGAAGTCGGTGTCGAACACGGCGTCGAAGCCCAGGGCGCGCAGGGCGCTGGTGAGCTTGCCGGTGACGATCTCTCCCGGCGGCATGCCCAGGGCCTCGCCCAGCGCGATACGGACCGCCGGGGCCGTCTGCACGACCACGTGGCTGTCCGGGTCTTCCAGCGCGGCCCACACCTGCGGGATGTGGGTCTTTTCGGTGAGCGCCCCGGTGGGACAGCGGTTGATGCACTGGCCGCAATTGACGCACAACGCATTGCCCAGTGGGGTATCGAAGGGCGCCCCGACGATGCTCTCATAGCCGCGGCCCTTGATGCGCAGGCCGGACACGCCCTGGATCTCGTCACAGGTCTGGACGCAACGGCGGCACAGGATGCACTTGTCCGGGTCGCGCACCACCGCGAGGCTGGACTCGTCGATCAGGTGGCCGGGCGGGTCCACGCGCACCCGCACCTCCCTGATCCCCAGGTCCTCGGCGAGGGCCTGCAGCTCGCAGGTGCCGTTGCGCACGCAGGAGGTGCAGTCAGACGGGTGGTCGGAAAGCAGCAACTCCACCACCGACCGGCGTGCCTTGCGCACGGCGGCCGAGTGGGTCTGAACCTTCATCCCCTCACGCACCGGGAAGGAGCATGAGGGCTGCAGGACGCGCTCGCCCTCGATCTCCACCAGGCAGACCCGGCAGGCGCCCATGGGGGGAAGGTCCGGGTGGTAGCAGAGGGTGGGGATCTTGATGCCCGCGCTCTTGGCGACCTCGAGGACGGTCTGGCCGGAGCTGGCGGGGAGCGTCTGGCCGTTGATCTCTATGGTGAACTCAGACATTGCCTCGTTCCTCCTGGCTGGATAGGGCTGGGTGCTGATCCACGTCTCCCCCGGGGAGAGTCGGGCGAGCCGGCGACTCGCCTGCGGATGTGTGGCCGCAAGCACGGGGTGGCTGAGTGCCCGCTCCGGGGTCCCGCCGTAGGTCGTGCGGGGTACCCCTCACCCGCTCCGCTCGGCCTGCAGCGCACGGCGAGCGGACGACTCTATTGGGGGAGAGGTCAACGGCTCCGCACCCGTTAGCCCTCCTCCTGCAGCATTACATAGTCGCAATGCAGGCACCTGGCCGCCTCGCGGCAGGCAACGGGCACCGAATAGCCCTGCTCCACCTCGGAGAAGCCGCTGCGCCGATACGCGTCGGGGATCCTGGGCACCTCGGCAACGGGCTTCTCCTCGTCGGCGGTCTCCTCCAAGGCGAGCAGCACCTCGGCCGAGACCCTGGTCTTGGCCTTCCTCCGCGGGGCCTCCATAGGCTCGCCGGAGAGGAAGCTGTGGATCGCCCTGGCCGCCCGATGGCCGTCGGCGATGGCATCCACCACGGTCATGGCGCCGTCGGTGGCGTCGCCGCCGGCGAACACGTTCGCTTGGGCGGTGGCCAGGGTGTGCGGGTCGGCGCAGATCTTGCCGCGACTGGTCTCCACACACACGCAGGACTCATCCAGGCCCTGGCCGATGGCGCTGATGACGGTGTCCACGTCGAGGGTGAAGCTGACACCCTCTGCCGGCTCCGGCCGGCGCCGACCGCTCCTGTCCCACTCGCCGAGCTGCATCTGCTGGCACACCAGCCCGGCCACCTTGCCCTCCGCACAGACGACCTCGGCGGGAGCCGCCAGGAAGTGGAAGATGATGCCCTCGTGCTCGGCCTCCCGGATCTCCTCGGGATGGGCGGGCATCTCGTCCCGGGTGCGGCGGTAGACCAGGTGTACCTCCTCGGCCCCCAGGCGCAGGGCGGAGCGGGCCGAGTCGATGGCCGTGTCACCACCACCGATGACGCCCACACGCCGCCCCAGCTCGGGCCGCTTGTTCTCGGCCATGTCGCGCAGGAACTGCACCGAGTCCAGCACTCCGGAGGCATCGGCGCCCGGGCAGTCCAGCGGGACCCCCTTCTGGCAGCCGATGGCCAGGAAGATGGCCCCGTAGCCCTCGGCCTCCAGGCTTTCCATGGTGAAGTCGCTCCCAAAGGCCACACCGGTCTTGAGCTCGACGCCCAGGTCGACGATGTCCTGAATCTCGCGGAGCAAGACATCCTTGGGCAGACGGTAGTCGGGTATGCCGTAGGCCATCATGCCGCCCGGCATCGAGGACTTCTCGAACACGGTGACCTCGTAGCCCTTGCGGACCAGGTCGTAGGCGGCGGTGAGGCCGGCGGGACCGGCTCCGATGACGGCCACCTTCTGGTGCCTGGCAGGAGCCAGCTCCGGCTGCCACGTCGTGCTCCGGTGGTCGGCCGCCGCACGCTTGAGCAGGCGGATTGACACCGAGTCATCGAGCTGACTGCGGCGGCAACTGGCCTCGCAGTACGCCGTGCATACCCGGCCGCACACCGAGGGGAAGGGGTTCGTGTCGCGGATCACCGCATAGGCGTCGTCCAGACGGCCCTCGGAGATCAGGCTCACGTACAGCGGCACATCCACACCCGCCGGACAGGCGTGCTCGCATGGGGCCTTCATCATCTCGCTGCAGGATACCGCCCGACAATGCTTGTCGCGGATATGCTCCTCGTACTCCTCGCGGAAGTAGCGGATCGTGCTCAGGACCGGGTTCGGCGCGGTCTGCCCCAGGCCACACAGGGCCGTGACCTTGATCTGGTTGCCCAGGTCCTCCAGAAGCTCGATGTCGCCCTCTTCGCCCTCCCCGGCGCAGATGCGCTCCAGAATCTCCAGCATCCGCTTGGTGCCGATGCGGCACGGCGGGCACTTGCCGCAGGACTCGTCTTGAACGAAGTCCAGGAAGAACCGGGCCAGGTCCACCATGCAGGTGCTGTCGTCCATCACGATCAGCCCGCCGGAACCCATGATCGACCCGAGCTGTTTGAGGCTCTCGTAGTCCACCTTCGTGTTGAGAAACTCCCTGGGGATGCAGCCGCCCGAGGGGCCGCCGGTCTGCGCCGCCTTGAACTTCCGGTCATTGCGGATGCCGCCGCCGATCTCGAAGATGATGGTCCCCAGCGTGGTGCCCATCGGCACCTCGACAAGACCGGTGTTGTTCACATGGCCCGCCAGGGCGAAGACCTTGGTGCCCTTGGATGTCTCGGTGCCGATGGAGGCGAACCACTCGGCTCCGTGGAGGATGATGGGGGCGATATTGGCGTAGGTCTCGACATTGTTCAGCAGCGTGGGCTTGTTCCACAGCCCCTCATTGGCGGGGAACGGCGGGCGGGGCCTGGGCTCGCCACGCTTGCCCTCGATGGAGGCCATCAGGGCGGTCTCCTCGCCGCAGACGAAGGCACCGGCACCCATGCGCAGCTCGATATCGAAGCGGAAGCCCGAGCTGAAGATGTCCTCGCCCAACAGACCGAAGTCCCGGGCCTGAGCCAGGGCTCCGGAGAGCCTCTCGATGGCCAGGGGGTACTCGGCGCGGATGTAGATGTACCCCTTATTGGCGCCCACGGCGTAACCGGCGATGGCCATGGCCTCGATGACGCTGTGGGGGTCTCCCTCCAGGACGCTGCGGTCCATGAAGGCTCCCGGGTCTCCCTCGTCCGCATTGCAGACTACGTACTTGGGCGACCCGGTGGCTTTGGCGGTCAGCTCCCACTTGAGCCCCGCGGGGAAGCCGCCTCCGCCGCGTCCGCGCAGTCCGGAGGCCTTGACCTGGGCGATGACCTCCTCCGGCTTCATCTCCGTGAGGACCTTGGCCAGGGCCTCGTAGCCGTCGCGGGCGATGTACTCCTCGATATTGCCCGGGTCGATCTCGCCGCAGTTGCGCAGGACGATCTTCTTCTGCAGGTTGAAGAAGGGGATCTTGTCCATGCTCAGGACGGGGGCTTCGTCCTCGGGGGCCACGTACATCAGCCGCTCGACGGGCCGCCCCTTGAGCAGGTGTTCGGTGACGATGAGCGCTCCGTCCTCCGGGCTGAGCTTCTGGTAGAACACCCCTTCGGGGTAGATGACCGCCACGGGCCCCAGGTCGCAGGAACCCATACAGCCGGTGCGGACGACTTTCACCTCATTGGCCAGGCCGTTGTCGGCTATCGCCTGCTCGATGGACTCGGCCACCGACTGGGAGCCCGAGGACACACAGCTCGCCCCCGCGCAGACCAGTACGTGTGATCGGAAAGTAGGCATCTATCTCTCCCTCTTTCGCTGGAGCGTTGACAAGATGCTGCAGGGCGAGGCCGGGAAGCCCGGCCCCAGAAGTCCGGCCGGAAACCTCGCCTTCGCCGGGAATCTCATTCCGAGAGCGTCCGCTCCCGGAGGGAGCAGCTCGAGGAATCTCTTGGGATATCGGGAGATACTTCGCTATCTCGCTGCGCGAGATTGGCACTCAGGATGACATTTCAGCGGCAGGCCCAGCTTCTCGGCCGGGCCTACAGGCTCTCGCCGGAGCATTGCGCGGGTGCTACTCGTATCTGTCCAGGATCTCGGCGACCTTGCTGGGCTTCATGCGCTCGTAGATGTCGTCGCCGATGGTCATCACCGGAGCCAGGCCGCAGGCGCCGATGCAGCGGACCACATCGAGGCTGAAGCGCATGTCCTCGCTGGTCTCTCCCACGCCGCAGCCCGCGTGCTTCTCCACCGCCTCCAGGACCCTCTTGCCTCCGCGGACGTAGCAGGCGGTGCCCTGGCAGACCTTGATAATGTGCCGGCCGCGCGGGACCGTGGTGAAGAAGCTGTAGAAGCTCACCACACCCTCCACCGTCCCCGCCGGAAGGGCCAGCTTGTCCGCCACATACTCCTGCACCGGCTGGGGCAGGTAGCCGAGCTCTCCTTGCACCGCATGCAGAATCTCGATCAGAGAGTCGGCCTCCGCCCCCTTTGCCTGCACGATGGCGTCGATCTTGGGGAACGTCTCTGAGCCGATGACGTCTGTCGCCATGTCTACTGCACCTCCTGGCCGGTCACCACGGCGTACTCAGAAACCACGTGGCCGTTGACGATGTGATCGGCGACGATGCGCCGCATCACGGCCGGCGTGACGCGCCCGTAGGTCACGGGCGCATGGCCCTCGGTGTACACGTCCACCATGGGCTCGCGGTCGCACAGCCCCTTGCAGCCCGTCTGCGACACCGTCACATCGCCCAGACCTCGTTGCTCCAGCTCCTCGAGCAAGGCGCCCATGACCTCCCTGGCGCCGGCGGCGATGCCGCATGTGCCCATGGCCACCACCACGCGCGCGGTGCCCTCGCGGTCGCGGACGGCCAGTGCCGCCTTGGCACGCTCGCGCAGAGCCTGTAGTTCCTCTCGCGTCTTCACGATTGCTGTGCCCCCTTACGGGATGCTGGGTTCTGGCTCCGCACAGGGCGGAGCCGGGATGCGCTGTCTTGGTTCACCGTCTTGTGTGCAGAGCCGATCGGCCCAGTTGCCGTGGCCGCTGTAGGGCGGGGGCCTGTACCCCGCCGGTGTCGCCGTGGCCGCTGTAGGGCGGGGGCCTGTACCCCGCCGGTGTCGCCGTGGCCGTCCCAAAGGCCCGGCCGGAGAGCTCACGTTCACGTGGGAATGTCGTTCTGAGAGCGTCCGCTCCCAGAGGGAGCAGCTCGAGGAATCTCCCGGCACATGGCGAGATCCTTCGCTGTCTCGCTGCGCGAGATCGGCGCTCAGGATGACATCTTGACGGCAGAACCGGCTCCTCGGCCGAACCTATACGGCGCGTCCCCACGCCTACGCCCTGCTCCCCAGTTCTTGCAGCTCCTCATCCACCAGCCTCCGGAGCCACTGCAGGACCATGGCGTTGCAGATCGGGACACCATCCAGTTCCTGCTGAATCTCCGCCGTGTCCAGCTCGAAGCTCCTGCCGTCCACCTCGTGGGCGTAGCGCAATGCGACCGAGCCCGCCTCGCAGGCCAGAGCCTGGATGACCGCGCCCATATCGCCCAACGGCGGGCGGTCCAGGTGGGAGAGCTTCAGCGTCGCCTCGACGACGGTGCCCTGCCCGGGCACCGAATGCACGGACAGAGAGCCTTCGCAGCGCTCGCAGGTGGCCTTCATCAGAGACAGCCCCATACCGATGCGGCGAGTGGTGCGGGTGGAGTAGAAGGGGTCCGTTGCCCTGGCCACCGTGGCCGCATCCATGCCCGGCCCATCGTCACGGATGGTGACCCGGAGCAGATCGGCGGCGGTGTCCTCGATGATCTCAAGGTCCACGACCGCGGCCCCCGCTTCCACGGAGTTCCGGGCCACGTCCAGGATGTGCAGGGATACCTCGCGCATGTCTCGCTGCCTTCGCCCCGGTCTATGCGCCGCCCCCGACTTCCTCCGCCAGCCTCCGTCCCCACTCCGCGGCATCCACCTGTGCCTCGGCCAGGTCCCGGGAGATGGTGGTCACCGCCCTGCCGATGTCCGCCAGACAGTGGGCGTCTCCCGCCGTTATCAGCGGTCGGCCGAGCAGGTCCGGATAGCGTGCGAGGGCCGCCGGTACCGAGAGGCTTGCCGAGATCTCGAAAACGTCCACCTGCAGCTTCGGCGGGACGAAGCCCAGGATGCGGAGCAGGCCGTTGGCCGAGCGGTCCACATGGGCGGCGATGCTCATTCCTCCCAGCTCGTGGGTGAGGCCGGCCACCCTCTCCACGGAAAGGTCCGTGGCGGTAATAAGGAGCCTGTCGTCGACACCGATGCTCTCTCCCCACTCGTCCACCAGGATCTGGCGGCCGAAGAGGTCGGCCCGGTTCTTGAGCGGCGGCAGATGCTCAGAGACGATGCGGTCCATCTCCATGGCCGCGGCGACGCTGTCAAAGAGCGCGAGGAGGTGCACGTTCTCGGCGGATTCCACCTCGAGTCCTACGAAGACGCGGACCTCGAAGGCGGGGGCGGCCTCCATGAAGGCCCAGGCATTGCGGGCGCAGCAGTGGTCCACGATGCCGACAACTGCGATGCCCCGACGCTCGGCGGTGAGCAGCACCTGCGGCGGCAGCATCTCCTCGGCGCCGCAGGGCGACAGCGTGCTGTGAATGTGCAGGTCGATGGCGACCTTCGCGTCCATTGCCGTCTCCCGGCCGTGCGGTGCGGCGGCACGGCCTAGCGGATGCCCAGCTCGTACAGCCGCCCGGATACCTGGTAGGCGGACTGCTCGGTGGTGAGCAGGCCGACGCCCTCCTCCTCGGCCCGAGCGATGGTGTCCTCGTCGGGCTCAAACCCGGAGGCCACGATGATGGCGGCCATGTCGTTGAGCGTCGCGACGGCCACCACATTGGAGTGGGTCTGAATGGTGACCCAGACCCATCCCGCCTGGCCCTCGGCCATCACGAAGCTGAGCAGGTCCGAGGCCAGGGCGCCGAGGATCGGGCTGCCGGCACGGCTTCCCGGCACCAGAGGGTTCAAGGACAGGGCCTGCGATACGGACTGGAGAGTGATCTGCGGGCTGCTAGTCATCGGGGTTGCCTCCCCGGAGGAATGTCAAGGTCAGCGTGACGCCCTGGCCCTTGGCGCTCTGTATCGCGAAGTCGTCCACCTGGGCCTTGATGTTGGGGAGCCCCATGCCGGCGCCGAAGCCCAGGGAGCGGGCCTCCTCCCCGGCCGAGGACCAGCCGGGCGTCATGGCGAGCTGTATGTTCTCGATCCCCGGCCCCTGGTCGACGATGCGCACCTCCACCCGGGTGGGGTACACATCCACCTGCACGTAGCCGGAGCGTGCGTGCAAGACGACGTTCATCTCCGCCTCGTAGCACGCGACGCTGATGCGCTGGATGACCTCGGGCTCGACGCCGGCGTCGCCCAGGGCCCTCTTGACGGAAGTCGAGGCCCGTCCGCCCAGGAAGTAGGCCTTGCCCAGGATGGGGAATTCGTGGTGGGAGATGGGCGCCTCATCCATGGCGATCGCAGACCCCGCAAAGCGAGTGAGTGGCGCACAAGTCGGAGCGGTTGACCGGCTGATCCACCGACGCCCTCCGCGGCCCTGTGGCGGCGCTCGGCGGCGTCTCTACCTAACGGCCACCTACGGAATCGCCGATTCTCCGGGACGGCGGCCTATAGGTGCGGCCGGAAAGTCCGCCTTCGCCGAGAGTGTCATTCTGAGAGCGTCCGCTCCCGCAGGGAGCAGCTCGACGAATCTCCCGGCAGATGGCGCGATTCTTCGCTATCTCGCTGCGCGAGATGGACGCTCAGAATGACATCAAACGGACCGGCCGGGCTTCTCGGCCGCGCCTTTGCTACACGGTCTTGCGGTACGGCCGCAGGCCCGCCTGCATCAGCAGGCCGCAGACCTCGTACTTGGACAGCATCGTGCGGTAGATGGAGACGCCCTCGTCTCGGGCGGCCTCCGTCATCTCCACACCGACCTGCTTGCCCTCGACGACCAGGACCGCCGGGAGGTGCTTGATGGCGGCGGTGCGCACGGCCTGGTCGGTGGTCAGCCCGGTGATCAGCACCGACCCGGGCCGGGCAAAGGCCAGCACGTCGCTCATCAGGTCCGCGGCGAAGCACCCGGAGACCTCCGCGGACGGGTCGACCGCAGTGACCACGGCGTCGGCCTTCACAGCATCGATCAGGTCCGCGAGCGTCACCGTACACCCTCCCCTGCTATCGACGCGTCCGCCAAAGGTGCTGCTACCATTCTATCGGAAGTTTGTGGGGGATTTGTTACCTCAATGGGGGATATTGCTCTCCCCCAAATGGGGGAAATGCGGGGATGACACAGGACATCATTGGGGGGGGCGGCGAGCCTATGCCGCCACACTGCGGCCGCGACGGATGCGGTTGTAGATGCCCATGCCTCCGGCGCAGAGGAGGTAGCTCGCCCCGGCCAGGACGACGGTCGTGGCCCCGGCGGGCAAGTTCGGGCCGTAGCTCAGGGCCAGACCCGAGGTGGTGAACAGGATACTCAGCAGCGCCGACAGGGCCATTACCTGGCGCAGGGTCTTGGAGAACAACCCCGCAATGGCCACGGGGAGGCTGAGCAGGGCGATAACCATCACCAGGCCGACAACGGTGACCAGCAAGACGACGGTGAGGGCGGTGAGATACAGGAGCAGAAGATAGTACAGCGACACCGGGATCCCCCGGAGCCGGGCGAATTCCTCATCGAAACAGACCGCCACGAACTGGCGATAGCAAAGCAGCCCCACAGAGACGACCACGATGTCCAGGCCCGCCATGAGCAGCAGACTGCTGCGGCGGACCATGAGGATGTTGCCGAACAGATAGCTCATCAGGTTCTCGCCGTAGCCCGGAGTGCCCCAGATGAACAGGACACCCACGGCCATGCCGATGGCCCAGACGGCGCTGATGACGGTATCCTCGCGCTCGCGGAAGCGCAGGCTGACCAGGCCGATGATCGTGGCCGCCAGTAGCGCCACTACCACGGCGCCGTACAGGGGATGGAGCCACTCCCAGCCACGGGTCACCTGCAGATAGCGGGCGGCCCCCAGGCCGGCCAGGACGCAGTGGGCGATGCCGCCGGCGATGTAGGTGATGCGCCGGGCCGCCACGTAGCTGCCCACCACCCCACACGAGATGCCGGCCAGCACACCGGCCGCCAGTGCGTATCGCAAGAAGGCGTTCTCGCCCAGGGCCTGGAGAAACTCAGTCACTCTCCGCCCCCTCCCGGACCACACCAGAGGCGCAGTCCAGACACTCATCGCCCAGCGCGTTGTGCTGCACCAGTCTCAGGTCCGGTCCGTACATGGCCTGGAGAAACTCGCCGGTGGCGTGCGTCAGGTCCACGGTCGGGTGCCGGAGCACCCGGCGGTTCACACACAGGACATCGCGGACCAGATTGGAGACGAAGGCCAGATTGTGGGTGACCACCAGAACGGTCATCTGCCGGTTGAGGTCTGCAAGCAGCTCGTAGATGCCCTGTCTGACCAGGCCGTCCACGCCGGCGGTGGGCTCGTCGAGCAAGAGCATGTCCGGCTCGGCCACCAGAGCTCTGGCGATTAGCACACGCTGCCGTTGCCCCCCCGAGAGCTGTGCCACCGGCCGGCGCACCAACGCCTCCAAACCCACTCGTTCCAGGGCCGCCTCGATCCTCCCGCCCGCCGTGTCGCGGCCCCCCCCCACCCCCAGGAGGCCCATGCGCACCACATCACCCACCGTCATGGGAAAGGCGCTGTCATACTGAAATACCTGAGGCACGTAGCCCAGGCGGCGCGAGACCCGGGCCGGGTGCTCTCCGAACACCTCGACACGCCCCCGGACGGGCTGCAACAGCCCCAGGAGGAGCTTGAGGAAGGTGGTCTTGCCTCCGCCGTTGGGCCCCACGATGGCCAGGAACTCGCCCCGCTCCACGGTGACGTTCACATCCTCCAGCACCACCCGGTCGTCGTAGCCGAAGGCGACGCCCTCGACCCTTACCGCGGGAGTCTCACTCATCTTGCTCCGGCCTCCGATCCGACACTCCCACAAGCCCGGATTTGATGGTCGCGGCCATCTCCGCCAGGTTCTCGATGTAGTCACCGGAGAGGGGATTGATCGGCACCACCGCGCCGCCGATCGCCTCGGCAATGGCGCGGGCGGCCGAATCGGCGAACTCCGGCTGGACGAACACAACCCTGGCACCGGAGGCCCGGGCCTTCTGCACGATGCTCGCGAGCTCCTTGGGTCCCGGCTCCTTGCCCTCGGTCTCGATGGCGATCTGCCGCAGGCCGTAGGCGTCGGCCAGGTAGCCGAAGGCGGGATGGTAGACCAGCAGCTCCGATCCCGCCAGCGGCTTGAGGATCCGGGAAATGGTGGCATGGAGACGGTCCAGCTCGGCATCCAGGGCCTGCAGGTTCTGTTCGTAACGCTCGGAGCCCTCGGGGTCCAGCCGCACCAGCTCTCGCTGCATGGTATGCGCGATCCTCTTGGCATTCCTCGGGTCCAGCCAGACGTGGGGGTCCATGGTCGGCTCCCCCTGCAGGACGGGCAAGGGCGAGGCGGCCTCCGGCTCGCCATCCTCCCCGGGTTCGGCGGCCACGGGGGCCTCCTGGGCGTCCTGCTGCTCCGCTCCTCCGTGCCCGTGGGCCCCATGGGTGCCCGTCTCGGTTTCGCGCAGCTTGATCCCCTCCCGGGTGTCCACCACTTTCAGCCCGGGCATGGTCTCGCCGATCCTCTCCAGGAGCGCTTCCTCGAAGGGCAGGCCGATGGAAAAGTACGTCCGGGCCCGGGCCAGTTGAGCCATCTGCCGGGCCGTGGGCTCGTAGGTAGCCGGAGAGTGGCCCTGCTCCACGAGCACCAGCACCTCGACCCTCTGCCCGCCCACCCGCTGGAGGAGGAATGCCTGTGGCAGGATGCCGACGGCCAGCACGATCGCCTCGTCCACACCGGTGGCCCCGGCGTCCGTGGTGCGTGCGGCGGGGGACGGCTCGAGGGGGCGGGCGGCCTCCGGCGCCTGCCGGCCACAGGCGGCCAGAAAGACCGCGGCCACTAGAGCGGCGGCTCCGACAGCAGCTCTAAGGCTCATCAAAGGTCCCTTCCCGCGGGTTCACCGACGAGGATTGTAAGGCGCGTTTTGTCGCACACACCCACTCCTAACACTATAGCGTCTCGCTCCTCCGGTTTTGTTCCGGCCTCGAGGTGGACAATACCGTATTGGTGGAGAAGAACGGCGCCGACATCTGGCTGAGCCCGGCACCGTAGGCCACCCACCCCTCGTCAGTACCCCCAACCCCGACCGAGACGCCTCCGTGCCCGCGGTCCTCCAACTCAGATTATGCAGGTTCCGGGCAGGCGCCGATTCACGTCACCTCACCCCCCCGGCCCCCCTCTCCCTTACTCCGCCAAACGGCAGGCGGAGACGGGATGAGGGGGGAGAACGGCGGCACTTCGACCGTTCCGGACGTGGGAATGGCGAACTGTGGCTCCAGTGCGTTCATGCATAATCTGAGCTGGAAGCCCGCGGGCACGGTGGCTCTCGACCACGGTCGCGCTTACTGATCCTCTCCCGCCGCCTGACGAATCGGAGAACCCCACCTACGCGAACGACGACGGCAGCAGACCACCATATCACCGGAGGCACTCATGCCCGGACAACATTTCACCGTTCATGTGATCCCACAATTCCATCTGGACCTCGCCTGGACCTGGCGCTGGGCCGAGAGCCTCCCCATGGTGGAGCACAGCATGGCCGGTAATGTAGCCGAACTGAAGGCCAATCCCGAGGCCACCTTCGCCATGAGCCAGGTCATGCTGCTTGAGCACACGGCCCGGTACTATCCCGAGGTCTTCGCGCAGATCGCGGAGCTGCACAGGGAGGGCCGCTGGGAGAACGTGGGCGGGATGTGGGTTGAGAGCGATCTCAACATCCCCTCCGGCGAGTCGTTGGCGCGGCAGTTCCTCTACGGGCAGAGGTTCTTGCTGCAGCACTTCGGGAGGATCGCCACCGCCGCCTGGGCCCCGGACTGCTTCGGGCACTCCGGGAATCTGCCGCAGATCATGGCGCTCTCCGGCATCCGGCAGTACGTGCACAAGCGCCCGCGGGACATCAACTTCACGCTCCCCAATGTGCCCTTCGACTGGGAGGGGGTGGATGGCACCCGCCTGCTCTGCCTGCGGGTGGTGAACAAGGGCCGCGGCTACCCGTCGGCGCCCTCGCAGGGCACACAGTTTGAGGGCGACGCCACAGAGCACATCCGGCAGCTCTTCGCGGCCCGCGGCCTGCAGGACCTATGGGGGCCGATAGGCGTCGGCGACGTGGGCGGAGTGAACAGCTACGAGCTGCCACCCGACACCGCGGACATGCACCTTGTCTTCAGCACCCCGGAGGCGTACTTCGCCGCCATCGCGAGGACCGAGCTTCCGGACAGGCCGGTGGTCCAAGGGGAGCTGAACCCCTTCATGGACGGGGCTTACACCACGCAGATGGCCTGCAAGAAGGGCAATCGGGATACCGAGAACCGCCTGGTGCACTGCGAGTTCATGGCCGCGCTGGCCTCCCAGGCCGGTCTCCCCTACCCCGGAGAAACCCTCGGCACGCTCTGGAAGCGCCTCCTGTTTACCCAGTTCCACGACATCCTGCCCGGCACCGGTGAGAAAGCGACTCACGACGCGGCGGTGCATGATTTCGACGAGATCGCGCTGCGCACCGAGGAGCTGAACCACTCCAGCGCCTGGGCCATCTGCCGGGGGCATGCGACGAGGCGCGACCACGAGGCACCCGGAGTGCTGGTTACCAACTCCCTGTGCGCCACCCGCACCGATGTGGTCCAGTGTGTGGTCGGCGGGCAGCACCTGCTGGACGGCTGGGACGCCGTGGCACCGGACGGCACCCGCACGCCGGTGCAGGTGATCTCCCATCGCACCAACTGGTCCCATAGCTGGCAGACCATCGTGTTCGTAGCCCGCGACATGCCGCCTCTGGGTTACCGTCTCTACCGCTTCGAGCCGCCGGTGGCGCCCGTCACGCCGCATCAGTACTGGGGAGTGGTCGGTCACACGTTCAGTGGGAGCAGACTGAGGGTGACGATCGACCCCTCCTGCGGCGGGCTGGCGTCGGTGCTGGACCTGCAGACCGGCCGGGAGGCCATCGCCCGCGACACCCGGGCGCTGTTCGAGGTCTGGGAGCAGGGGGAGTATGGCCTGGACTACGGCATGGAGCACAAGGCCTGGTGGCTGGGCCTGACCGGAGAGAGGCGAAGAGTGCGAGAGCTTTCCGCCCTGCCGGAGCTGGTCGAGCAAGGGGAGGTCCGCATGCGCCTGAGGGTGCGCCACTCCGCGGGCGAGACCGCCTTCACGCAGGACTTCATCATCTACCGCGACCTGCCGCGGCTGGACGTGGATGTGACCGTCGATTTCCACGAGATCGAGAAGACCATCCGCCTGGCCTTCCCGGCCAATGTCGGCCCCGACGCCCAGTTCATCAGTTCCATCCCCTGCGGCGCCATCCAGCGCCATCAGGACGGTCGCGAGTACCCGATGCAGGCCTGGACGGCGCTGTGTGACGAGGCCTCGGGGATCGCGGTGCTCAATGACGGCCGCTATGGGGTGAGTGCCGAGGACGGCATCGTGCGCATGACGGTGGTGCGCAATGCCACGTATCCGGACGTGCGCTCCGACCACGGCGAGCACCGCTTCCGGTACGCGGTGGTACCCGTCACCACCGCCACACTGGGCCGCGCCGCAACCGAGGCGGCGGCGATCAACCGCCCGCTGCAGGGCCACTTCGTGCATAGCGCGCCGCGAGCGACCGAGGGCGTGCTGGTGGACATGCAGGCTCCGGACAATGTGGAGCTCTCGGCGGCGAAGGTCTCCGAGGAGGGCGATGCGCTGATCCTGAGGCTGTACGAGACGGTGGGCGAGGCAGCGGAGGTCGGGATCGAGGCCGATGAAGTGCAGGAGACGGACATCCTGGAGCGAGAGGGCAAGGCGGCGGGACGGAAGGTCGGGTTGAGGCCGTTTGAGGTGAAGTGTTTGCGGGTGGGGCGGTGAGGGAGGCGGCAAAGGCAACGGCTACGACTTGCGGCCACGGCCACGGCCACGGCCACGGCCACGGCTACGGCTACGGCGGACGGCAACGGCCACGGCGCCGCTCCCTGCGGCCTTTACGGGCCGCTTTCCCTCTCCTTCGCACACGACGCTCAGGAGAGGGCAACGTCTACGACTACGAGCACGACCACGGCTACCGCAACGGCCACGGCGCCGCTCCCTGCGGCCCTACCGGGCCGCTTTCCCTCTCCTTCGCAGACGGCGCTCAGGAGAGGGCTACGGCCACGACTACGGCAGAGGCAACGGCCACGGCGCCGTAGCCGTAGCCGTAGCCGTCCGTCGCTCACGGGTACAGGAAGTGGTCCTGCACGCCCGTAAAGGCTTCCACTACCAGCCACAGACCGATGTTGGTGAAGTCCCCCAGGATCAGGCCGAGGAAGAACGACCGGCTGCGCTCGTAGGTCTTCACGCCTCCGTAGCGGAGCATGACGGTCTTGATCACCCAGGCCACCAGGGCCGAAAACCACATGTTCCGCATGGCAAAGGTGCTCGCCATCGGATAGCCGATGGGGTGCAGGGGCCACCAGGAGAACCTGGCGCGCATCGCCGTGAGAGCCAGCATCACCAGGCCGCCGCCCAGTGTGAACCAGATGCGCATGGCGTTGGGCGGCGTCGCGGCCTGCAGGATCCCCGTCAGGGCGCGGAACGGCTCCTGCGGAACGCCCACGAAGCGCCAGGTGCTCAGGCCGATGCCGCCTCCAGAGAAGGTATACGCCTGGCGGATCACCGTGGCAAAGCTCACCAGCGCCGCCACGACCACCGCCACCATCATCGAAAACGCCAGCCCACGGGGCTTGAGCTCCTCGGTCTCCGCCAGCTTGAAGCTGCTCATGATGTTGGGCATCATCAGGCAGCGCCAGTCGTGCTCCAGCCAGCGCAGGTGTGACAGCATCGTCCAGTCCCGAGGCGTCAGACCTCCGGTGCCGATGAAGGTCTTGATCAGGTCTCGCGGCCCCAGCGGGGTGCCGATCCAGACCGTTCCGCCCTCGCAGACGATGCGCGTCAAGCCGATGGTGTAGCCGAACCAGACCAGGAAGTACAGCCCGGAGCCCACGTAGGACAGCCCCGCCACCCGCCACCACCACAGGATCCCGCTCAGCCCCAGCGCCAGCCCAAAGACCGCCACTTTCGGCGAGAGAATCTCGTTTCGCCAGTCACCTTCGTCGGTGAGGCTCGCCACCGCCGCCCGCCAAAGCTTCCTCAGATGCCCCCGCGCCACCCACAGGCCCGAGGCGGTCAGGAGCAGTAGCGCACCGGCGCATTGCTCCTCCAGGAAGGGAAAACCACCGAAAGGCCCGCCACGGGAGGAGGTCATCCCGATCATGCCGCCCACGGCCAGCTCAAGCTTCCCCAGCCAGTAGAAGAACCACAGACTGAAGGAGATGTCGCGCGAGAGCAGGTAGCTCAGGCCGATGCCCATGGGGTAGATCCAGATGGCAATCGGTCTCATCGCACGCCACGGCATGGCCGTCAGGCCCTGATCCATGGGTATATTGCGCAGATTCAGGGCGGGAATCTGTGGGAAGTAGCAGTGCATGCTGTTGAAGGCATGCAGAATCGTGGGCACCGCGAAGCCGAGCCACATCAGCCCATCGCGGAAGAAGGGGTGGAGGGCCGTGGGGACCGCGGCGTGCGCCGGGTCGGTCATGGCCAGCGGGACGTAGTTGAGCGGGAAGATCAGACGCTCTTGCTCCACCCACTGTTTGCGCAGGATCGCGCAGATGCACAGGCTGCACCAGGCCATGAGCGTTCCCAGCAAGGTCCAGGTCAGGATCGGCCGCCACCAGGCGCCCCACGGTACTCGCCAGGTGGGGGGCATGCCCTCGTGCAGGTACTTGATGACCAGCTCATCGTGAGGAGCGAACCAGTCCGAGGTAGGCAGGTACTGGAAGAAGACGTCCTCCCATCCATTCTCGGGCGAGCCGTAGTAGATGGGGGCGGTGGTCATCGAGGGGATGAAGTGCACCAGGCCGATGCCCGCCAGGCCGCCGACCGTCACGAGCATGGAGTAGATCAGGAGCAACTCGCCGCGGCGCAGGGCAAGGTGGCGGCCTACCAGCCACAGGATCGTGTTCATCACCACGACGAGAACGATGAACACGAAAAACGAGCTGATCGGCGGCGTCGCCTGAGTGACCTGGGTGCCGTGGACCCACAGCTCGGCGTACTGCGTCCCGACGGAGAGCAGCACCACCGAGATCAGGCCGATGGCGAAGGCGCGCGGTGTGAAGGACGGCAGTGGGCAGGACAGCGCCTGCGACTCTGGCGGTGGCATCTAGGCCCGGACCTTGATGGGTGAGGTGGTCGCGAAACGACGGAGGTTGCTCTGAACCCGACCTGCGGTGAGCCCACGAATGCTATCGCGGCTTTCGACAACCGTCAAGGCACAGGCCTGGCTAAGTACCGCGGCCAGCCCGGCGCCGCGGCGGCCGGTGCCGTACAGCATGAGCCCCAGGAGCAGGCCGCCGTGGGCGGCGTCGCCGGCGCAGATGGTGTGCACGACCGAGACACGGCCCGGTACCCGTACGTCCGGGCCCCGTAACGCCAGGGCCTCGGGAGAGGGCGCCTCCCGCCGCAGGAGCCAGCAGCCGCGCTTGTCATGGACGGCGATCAGCCCGCCGAACCCGTTCCAGGCCCGGGGCGGGACCGCCCCGTACTCGTCCATGTTGACACAGACCACGTCCGGCATCGTCCCCGGCTCCAGACACCCTGCCAGCGGCGCCCCACCCACGTCCAGCGAGATCACCGTGTCAGGCCGGCGGCTGCGCAACGCGCGGATTACCCGGGCGTAGGTATCCGGTGCGGCGACGCCCTCCACCAGAGGAAGGCTGCCGGCGAGGCCAACGAAGTCGGCCACCGGGCCGGAAGCGATGGCCCTGAGCACCGTATCGACGCAGGCCCGGCTCCACAGCAGATAGGGGCTGAAGTTGCACAGCTCCCCTCCGGCGCGGGCGACCATGTTCACACAGCGCCGGTCCGTCTGGATACCGTCGGTGGCCGGGAGCACCTCCAGGGCGAGGTCGACGGCGGAGAAGTCCCGGGCCTGCAGGCAGGCGAGATAGGCGCCGCCGGGGGTGAACCGCTGCAGGAGCGCGCCGGGGATGCCGGGGTTCCGATAGCCCCCGGGCTGCCCGGGTAGGAAGGTCACCAATCGCGGGCGGACAGAGAGTCTCGCCCGCCGGGCCATCTCGCTCCGGGCATCGGGGCGCAGGAAAGCGTCGAACACCCGGGCGATGTTGGTGGCCTTCCCGCTGGCATAGGCGGCGCTCACGTGGGGCCGCAGTTTGGCACCGGAGGCCACATCGGGCAGGGCCACGGACCCATCGCGATGCCACAGGCAGCCTCGTGTCGGATCGGTCTCCAGCTCCCAGAGCTCATCGGCCGCCGGAGCCAGCTCATAGACGGTGATCGATTGGCGCATCAACGGTACTCCCAAGCGGCCGTTGTGTCTCTCGTCCCGCGAGAATTCGGCCTCTGCGGATCTGCTGCTGACGACCCGCAGAGGCAATCGATCCAACTGAGAGCCGCAAGGAGGCCGTGGGCCGTTCTGAGCCGCGGGGCCGGCGGGACGGTGAACGGCCCACCGGGCTGGAGAGCCTGTCGGCTAGGTGGATGTGGGCCTCCTTCGCGCCGTGGCGTAGGCCCCGTCCAGGTGCCAACTTAGTGTTGTCACGGCTATCTGTGGGTTGTCTCTGGCGCATAGAGGTCGCCTCGCCATAGTAACACCGCAGAAGACGAGCGGCCCGCGCCCCCGGGGCGGGTCTCAGGGACTTCCACGACAGGCTCTAGAGCCCCGCGGGCACGGTGGCTGACGATGGTGTGTGCCGTCGGCCTGGATAGTGC
>Ga0334882_1000910_pt1 | contig 39953 bp, 36 predicted proteins | sample GraSluR1_MG_5_FD_207226 | JGI IMG/M metagenome (GOLD analysis project Ga0334882, IMG submission 207226) | Sludge microbial communities from methane-producing bioreactor in Wageningen University, Netherlands - Granular Sludge_15_04-R1 | ecosystem: Engineered > Bioreactor > Anaerobic >... | reverse complement strand
ATCAGCACGGGGGGGCGGGAAGGGGGCGAGGGCAGGGGCTGGTGAACGGGGGGCGGCGGCTCTGTTGTGGGGGCGAGGCGATCGCCAACCTGATTCACCCACGGCGCAAGGCCGTGGGGGTCTGAAGCGGATGCATGCGAAGCCAGGCGGCCGTGGGGGGAGTTTTCCACGCCGTGGAAAACTATTTTCCACAGCGTGGAAAAATCGGCCGGAGTTTTCCATGGCGTGGAAAACTGTTTTCCATGCTGTGGAAAAGTTGGGCTCGGGTTTTCCATGGCGTGGAAAACGGGGGGCGGGTTTAGGCCGACGGGGGGGCGTTGGCGGGCGTGGGGTTCTTGTCTTTTCCGGCGTCGTCGGCGTTGCGCTCGGCATGGGTGCGGATGCGGCCATGCTGGAGGATATCGTCCACGTCGCGGCCATCGAGGGTTTCGCGTTCGATGAGAATGTTGGTGAGGAGGTCGAGCTTGTCGCGGTTGGCGGTGAGGAGGTCGAGGGCCTTCTGGTAGCATTCGTCGATGATGCGCTTGACCTCGGCGTCGATCTTGCGGGCGGTTTCCTCGGACATCTCGTTGGACTTGTTGACTTCGCGGCCGAGGAAAAGGAGTTCCTCGCGGGTGCCGAAGTATTGGGGGCCGAGGTTGTCGCTCATGCCCCATTCCGTGACCATCATGCGGGCGATGTGGGTGGACTGCTTGATGTCGGAGGCGGCGCCGGTGGTGATTTCGCCGAAGCAGATTTGCTCGGCGACGCGGCCGCCCATGGCGCCGACGATCATGCCGAGAAGTCGCTGGCGGCCTTCGGTGTAGCGGTCCTTTTCGGGGAGTTGGAAGGTGGCGCCAAGGGCGCGCCCGCGGGGGATGATGGTGACCTTGTGGAGGGGCTCGGTTTCCTTGGTGAGGGCCAGGGCGATGGCGTGGCCGGCTTCGTGGCAGGCCGTCAGGCGCTTTTCCTTGTCGTCGAGGACGCGCGAACGCCGTTCGCGCCCCCAACGGACTTTGTCGCGGGCCTCTTCCAGATCCTTTTCGGCGATGGCGTCGGCCCCGCGGCGGGCGGCCAGCAGGGCGGCTTCATTCATGAGGTTGGCCAGGTCGGCTCCGGAGAAGCCGGGCGTGCCGCGGGCGATGTTGCGCAGTTCCACGGTGGCGTCGAGCTTGACCTTGCGGGCATGGATTTTAAGGATGGCTTCGCGGCCTTCGAGATTGGGCAGGTCGACCACGATCTGGCGGTCGAAGCGCCCGGGGCGGAGGAGGGCGGGATCGAGGACGTCGGGGCGGTTGGTGGCGGCGACGATGATGATGCCTTCCTGGGCATCGAAGCCGTCCATTTCGACCAGCAGGGCATTGAGGGTTTGCTCGCGCTCGTCGTGGCCACCGCCGATGCCCGAGAAACGGCTGCGGCCGACGGCGTCGATTTCGTCGATGAAGATGATGCAGGGGGCGCTCTTCTTGCCCTGTTCAAACATGTCGCGGACGCGGGAGGCGCCGACGCCGACGAACATTTCGACGAAGTCGGAGCCGGAGATGTTGAAGAAGGGCACTTGGGCTTCGCCGGCAATGGCGCGGGCGATGAGGGTTTTTCCGGTGCCGGGCTGTCCCACGAGCAGCACGCCCTTGGGGATGCGCCCGCCGAGGCGCTGGAATTTCTTGGGGTCGCGAAGGAAATCGATGATTTCCTGGACTTCCTCGTGGGCTTCATCGACGCCGGCGACGTCCTTGAAGGTGATTTTGTTGTTGTCGCGCGTCATCAGGCGGGCGCGGGACTTGCCAAAGCTGAAGGCGCCGCCGGCACCCCGGGCCATGTTGCGGTAGAACAGGAAATAGACCAGGCCGATGATGACCAGGAACGGGATCGTCGCGGACAGGAATTGCCAGAGGAACGCATTCTGGGTTTTGAACTCGAAGGGCACCTTGGCGTCCGTGAGGCGCTCGACGAGGTTTTCCGTCACCGGCGCCTGCACGCGGAAGGTCTGCGGGCTCCCGGTGGCCGGATCCATGTCGAGAAGCTCCCCGCGGATGAAACTCTGGCCGGAGGCTTCCATCACCACTTCGGCCTTACTGATGCGTCCCCGCTCGAGCAGGTCAATGAAGTCCGGGTTGTAGGGGATGGCCGCTGTCTTGGCGGAATGCTGGGTCGCCAGTTGATAGACCGTGATGAACAGCGCCATGAGCAAAAACCACGCGAGCAGGGCGCGCATCGGCATCGGCGGTCGTCGCTGGCCGCGGGGGGTCGGTGGTGGATTTGGTTTTGGGTCCATGGTTCGATCTGCTCGCGTCTGGATGTTGGAAACGATTGAAGTGGGCAAACGTATCACGCGCACCGAATGGGAGCAACCCGGGGTTTTCTCGTTTTCCTATCGCGCCGAGGCCCGCCACGGGTGTAGGGTCCGATCATGACGCCGCAGATCGCAACACCATCGGGCACCGGGAAGACCACGGGCATCCGTACCGCCGGCTGGCAGGTTCTCTTTGCCGCCCTGATTCTGGTCATGGGCCTGGGAATCACCGCCTGGCTGGCCACGGTGCGCCAGCGCGACGAAGAAGCGCGCATGGAGCGCGAATTCCAGCAGGCCGCCGATAAACTCTTTGGCCGCACTCTGCGGGAAATCCAGTTGTTCATGGAAGTGCTCGACTCCATTCGCCAGTTGCATACCCTCTCCGACCAGGTGACCCCCGAGGCCTTCGAGGAAATCGTGCGCAAGGGTATGATCTATCAGCGCAGGATTCTCAGCGCCTATGGGTTTGTGCAAAGCATTCCCCACGAATTGCGCGAAGCCTATGAAGACTCCGCTCGTTTGAATCGCGCCATTGTGCGGTCCGATGGTCGCGGAGGCTTTGAGGCCATGCCCGCGCAGTCGACGTATTTTCCGCTGACCTATCAAACGCCGCCGGGCGGTCTCGGGGTGGTCGAGGGCTATGATTTCAGTGCGCGCCCGGAAGATCAGGCGGCGATCCGTTCCATGCGGCGGCATGGCGTGTTTGCCCTCGGCGGGCCGCCGGTGGACGCTTCTCCGGGCCAGGCCGATGCGCACGCGCTCTATATGTTCGCCCCCATCTTCGAAGGGGTTGCTTCCGGAACTCCGGATCTGGCGGGATTCGCCGTAGGGTTGTTCCATCCACGGCTCATCGTCGCGACGGCCATCGGCGACTCCCCGGGCGGGGTTCGCGCCCGCTTGGAGGCCGGCACGCCCGACCTCGTCATTCCCGCGGCCGGTTCCCCGCGCCAATTTGTACGCGACTTCAGCCTCGCCAATCAGGAATGGCGTTTTGTGGCCCAGGCCGATCCCGACTATTGGGCGGCGGAACGTTCGCGCAATCCCGCCCTCGTCATTGTCTTGGGAATCGGCATTTCGACGGTGTTGGCGGGTGGATTGCTTTGGATGGCCGGCCGGTCGCGGCACATTGAGGCATTGGTCCAACGCCGTACGGGCGAGTTGGCCGAAGCCAACCACCGCCTGCAGGGGCTGATGGAGGAGCGCCGCGAGTTGGAGGATGAAATCCTGCGGATTACCGGCAGCGAGAAGGCGCGCATCGGACGCGACCTGCACGACTCGCTGGGGCAGAAGCTCAGTGGCGCGATGTATTTGTTCGGAGCCTATCGCCAGCGGGCAGGGGATGCGGCCGCCGCCGAGGGCGAACAGATTGCCTCGACGCTCAAGGATGCGGTCAGCCAGGTGCGGCGAATCGCGCGGGGGCTGGCTCCCGTGGCCCTCACCGAAGAGGGCTTGCCGGATGCCCTGCGCCATCTGGCCGAGGAGACGGCGGGGCTGTTTCAGAAACACATCGAGTTTTACGCTGAGCGGGAAGGGCGGCCGCGGGACGTCGGTACCGCTGAACATCTCTACTTGATCGCGCAGGAGGCCCTCAACAACGCCATCAAGCACGGCAATGGAACGCATGTCGCCATTACCCTCGACTATGACGGCGAGGGCGGGGTCCTCACCATCGAAGACGACGGCCGTGGCTTGCCGGCGGAGCGCCCGCGCGATCGTGAAGGTGGCAGCGGACTGCGCATCATGCGGCACCGCGCGGATGTGTTTGGCGGTCACCTGGTCGTTGCCGCCGGACCCCGGGGCGGCGTGCGCGTCACATGTCGGTTTCCCTCCGCTTGATCCATCCCATGGGCCCACCCCCGCCACAGGTCGTCCAAGAGGTCGAAATCATCACAGTTAATTAACTCCGATGTTTTATGATCCTAAAAAAGCTTAAAAATAACCGATATTTAAATATTTTGAAAGACAGGAAAAGAGGTAGAAAACATCACACTTAATTAATTCCGATGAATTTCCGCCAGCAAATGGGCCAGGGCGGCGTCGGATGCGGCGGTGCGGATGCGGGAGCGGTCCCCGGCAAAATGGTGCTCGAAGGCTTGGGTTCTGTCGGGACAGGCCACGGCAATATAGACGAGTCCAACGGGTTTTTGAGGTGTTCCGCCGCCGGGGCCGGCGATGCCCGTCAGGGCGATGGAAAAATCGGCGCCGGTCGCGGCGCGGACCCCGTCCGCCATGGCTTGGGCGGTTTCGGCGCTAACCGCGCCGTGGGTGGCCAGCAACTCGTTTGGCACGCCCAGCAACGAGCCTTTGAGCGGGTTGGAATAGGCGATGACGCCGCCGAGATACCAGGCGGAACTGCCGGGCAGGTTCGTGAGCGCCGCGCCGACCAGCCCGCCCGTGCAGGATTCGGCTGTTGCCAGCGTTTGATGCCTGGCCAGCAGGGCGTCGGCGATGGATTGAACCACGTTGGACATGAGGTGCAGCCTATCGCGTTTTAGGGAGGATGGAAAGTCTTCGCATGACGATAGGCCGGGCGTGTGGCAAACTGTGTCGGGATGAAAACAGCCAAGATGGAACGGATTCAAGCGACAGGCCCAGGCGTTGAGGGTCGCCGGCGGCGTCCGCCGAGGAGGGGATGATGGCGGAAAGCGGCACCAGTTTATTATTTTGCGAGGGCCGAATTCTGATGGGCGTGGCGGATGGCGCGCCCGCCCCGGCGGAGCTTTTTCAATCGGCGCCGTGGCCGGATCACCGCCTGCTGGACTCGTTCTGGCTACGCCCGCAGGGAGTGGACGTGGTGGGGCTGTCGGGCTCCGTGGATTCGGCGCCCGAAGGCTTTGAATGGGTGATGGTGCGCCGACTGGTGGCGGAGGGATCGCCCTGGGCCGGGATCATTTGCCGGGCGCTGGGCCTCCTGAATTGGCGGGCGGCCCGTCACTATTGCGGCGGGTGCGGCGGGCGGCTGGAGGAGCATCCGAAGGAGATGGCGCAGGTCTGCCCCGCCTGTGGCCGCAGCGAGTATCCTGCGATTTCCCCAGCCGTCATCATCCGGGTGGAGAAGGGCGATCGCCTCCTGCTGGCGCTTCACGTTCAACGAAATTCGGATGTCTATTCCTGCATTGCCGGCTACGTCGAAGCCGGGGAATCCGCCGAAGACGCGGTTCGTCGCGAAGTGCGCGAAGAGGTCGGGATCGAGGTTCAGGATGTGTGCTATCTGGGCAGCCAGCACTGGCCCTATCCGAACCAGCTCATGCTGGCCTTCCGGGCCCAATGGAAGTCCGGCGATGTGCAGCCGCAAGCCGATGAAATCCTCGAGGCGAAGTGGTTCGACCCCGCGGATCTGCCCGCGATTCCAACCGCCGGATCGTTGTCGCATCGGCTGATCATGGGCCTCATCTGATCCCGCCGGAAGGATGCGGCGCGCATCGTTCCGGGCCGGAGGATTGGGATGGGTGCGGGGCGGGAGCGCCGGCAGGGGCTCAGAACTGCATGAAATAATTGTGCCGCTTTTCGTGACCGATGGTGGTGGGATCGCCGTGACCGGGGTAGACAACCAGGTCATCCGGCAGGGCCGCCAGTTTCCGCAGGGAGGCGGTCAGGGTGCGCGAATCGCCACCGGGCAGATCGGTGCGCCCGGCGGATCCGCGAAAGAGGGTGTCGCCCACGAAGAGGGCGTGATCGTCTTCGAGCTGGTAGCATACGCCCCCGGGGGTGTGGCCGGGGGTTTCGATGACGGTCCAGCGGGCGCCGGCCAACGGGAGGATCTGTCCTTCGGAAACGTGGACGATGGGGGCTTTCGGTTTGTCGGGGGCCTCATAAAAGCCGGGCAGGTTGTTGCGGGGGCTGAAGCACCACTCGGCGTCGCGGGGATGAATGTGGACCGGCGCCGGATGAATGGCGGACAGGCCCGCCAGCGCGGTGATGTGGTCGACATGTCCGTGGGTCAGCAGATAGGCCACGACGACTGCGCCCGTTTCCCGGAGCCGCGCGGCCAGTTGCGAGGCGTCGTCGCCGGGATCGATGATCACGGTTTCGCGGGTGTCGGGGTGGGACACGAAGAAACAATTTTCTTCTATGAAACCGGTGACGCGTGCTTCTATGTTCATGGCATGAAACCACCAGATTCGCAGGGGTGCGTCAAGGACGGAGCGGGCGCCGTCTTGACGGTGTCGGGGCTGGGGGTGGGGTATTTCCCGGAATCGGGATGCCGCCTGGAGGTGGTGGAGGGCGTGAACCTGTGCCTGCGGGCGGGGCGGACGACGGCCCTGGTGGGGGAGAGCGGGTGCGGCAAGAGCATCACGGCGGCGGCGCTGGGCGGGCTGCTGCCGCGGGGCATGGCGAGGGATCGGGGCGAGATCCGCTGGGCGGACGGGATGGAGCGCGGTCCGGGACGGGGGCTGGCGTATGTGTTCCAGGATCCCGGGGAATGTTTGAACCCGGTCTTTACGATCGGCAACCAGATCCGGGAAGTATTGCCGCGGGAGGACCGCGGTCGGGCGGCGGCCCGGATGGAGGAGTTGCTGCGGACGGTGGGATTCGAGGATCCGGAACGCGTGCAGGCGAGTTATCCGCATCAACTGTCGGGCGGCATGCAGCAGCGCGCCATGCTGGCCATGGCGTTGGCGGGCCGTCCGCGCGTACTGGTGGCGGATGAGCCGACCACGGCGCTGGATGTGACGGTGCAGGCGTTGATCCTGCGCCTGCTGGCGGAGGTGCAGCGCCGGGAACAGTTGGCGGTGCTGTTGATTACCCACAATCTGGGCGTGGTGGCGGAGATCGCCGACGAGATCCACGTGATGTATGCAGGGCGGATGGTGGAACAGGGTCCGGTGGATCTGTTGCGGGATCCGCTCCATCCCTATGTGAGGGGATTGTTGAAGGCGCTGCCGCGGCTCAGGGGAGAGGCGGGCCGGCTGGAGGGCATGGAGGGTTCGGTGCCGCCGCTGGGCCGGCGGCCGGCGGGCTGCCGGTTCCATCCGCGGTGCCCCTGGGCGCGCGCGATGTGCGCCGAGCGGGAACCGGACATGCGAGTTCGCGACGGTGGTCATGCGGTGGCGTGCTGGGCCTGTGCGGAAGGCGGATGGGCATGAGCGGGCCCCTGCTGAAGGTGGAGCGCCTGCGCGTGGTGTATCGGACGGGCCGTCGAACCGTAGAGGCGGTGCGGGGCGTTTCATTCGAGGTGGAGCGTGGAACCTGTCTGGGCGTGGTGGGGGAAAGCGGCAGCGGCAAGAGTTCGCTGGCGCGCGCAATCCTGGGGCTGGAGGAGGATGTATCGGGGCGCGTGGAGCTGGATGGGCTGGATGTGCTGAACCTGCGGCGACGGGAGATGCTGAAGTTTCGCCGCAGGGCGCAGATGGTGTTTCAAGATCCGCTGGGATCGCTGAATCCGCGCCTGAAGGTCGGGGCGGCGCTGGCGGAGGTGTTGCGAGTGCATGGGCGGGCTGACACGCGCATGGAACTGGCGACCCGCGTGGCGGAGTGGCTGGGGGTGGTGGGGTTGGATCCGGCCTATGCGGATCGTTTTCCCCACGAACTGAGCGGCGGGCAACGGCAGCGCGTGAATCTGGCGCGCGCGTTGTGCGTGGGGGCGGAGTTTCTGATTGCCGATGAGCCGGTCAGCGCGCTGGATGTCAGCGTGCAGGCGCAGATCCTGAACCTGCTGAAATCCCTTCAGCAAACGCGCGGCATTACCTGGATGCTGGTTGGGCATGATTTGGCGGTGATGAAATACATGGCCGACGCGGTGGTGGTGATGAAAGCCGGGGAAGTGGTCGAGCGCGGGGCCGCGTCGGACGTGTTGAAGCATCCGGTGCATCCCTACACCCGCGACCTTCTGGCGGCGGCCCCGGATGTCGCCCTGGCGCTGGATCGGCGCCGCGCGGCGATTCAATCCCCGATTCAGGCGCCGGACAGTTTGGGATTGAAGCTATCCGCGCCGCCAGTGCAGGATTGACGGCCAGATATGCGAACGATGATTTTCCAACGGATGAACCCGGCGGCCTGGCCCGGCGGATGGCCGGCGGCCCTGATCCTGGCGGCGCTGGGGGTGTTGTGGTGGAGCCCCTCGGGCGGCCTGACGCAAGCGATCCTGGCCGGTACCGGGTTGGTTGGACTATGGAACTACCGCAAGGTCTGGGCGGCCTGGAAGAATCCCGCGGGCATCTGCTTTCTGCTGGGAGGGGGGTGGGCGGCCTTGTCGCTGTTGTGGAGTTTCCTGCCGGCGGGGAGCGCACGCGACCTGGCGAGATGGGCGCCCGTGGCGCTGACGGTCCTGGCCCTGCCGGTGGTGTTGGATCGGCCGGGGCGCATCTGGCTGGCGCTGACGGGCAGCGCCGTGATCCTCACGGCCCGGCTGGCGCTGGATCTGGCGCGGCTGTATTCGGCGCTGGGCCATACCTATCTATTCTCTTACTCCCGGTTTCAGCTCCCCTACTTGTATACCCACCCCAACGTGTCCAGCATGATGGCCGGGCTTTGCGTGCTGATTCTGGCGGTGCGCCTCCTGGCCGGGACGCCCCGCGCCATCTGGAAGGCCCTGCTGATTCTGGGCCTGGCGATCAACCTGGCGTATCTACTGGTGATGGCTTCCCGCGGGCCGCAAGTGGCCTTCGCGGCGGTGATCCTCGTCGTGCCCGTGCTGATCGCGCCCGGTTGGCGGACGCGGCTGGCGGCGCTGGGCTTGGCGATCCTGCTGGGCATCGGGCTGTGGCAGGGCGCTCACCGCTTGAATCCGCGCTTCGGCGATGACACCATGAAGAACTTCAACCGTCGCGACACCATCTGGGGGCATGTCAGCATGCTGGTGGAGGAAAAACCCGCGCTGGGCTACGGATTCGGCAAGCGGGTGTTTCGGGCGGCGGTGTATGACCATCCCGAGCAGCGTCCGCCGCGCGGGCCGATTGAATACCCGCACACCCACAGCTATTGGTTGATGATCTATTTTCAGGGTGGAACGGTGGCGCTGGCGCTCTGGGGCCTGGCGTGGTTTTTGCTAGAGGCGCGCCTGGCCCGGTTTTCGGTGCGCTCCGCCCGCCTCGAATCCACCGGCGGCGCCCGAATGCGCACGCAGTTGTTGCCCGCCTTGCTGCTGAGCGGAACCGTCTTCGTTCTCATTTATGGCATCGTGGACTATCCGGATCACGCCATCCGGCATGCGCAGTTCTATCTGGCGGGGCTGGCCATGGCGTTGACCCGCCTGCCGGTTGCGGGCAACCCGGTGCCGGAATGAAGATCAGCCTGCTGACCACGATCTACAACCGGCCCGAGCATCTGCGTTTGCTGGTCGATTCCCTGGCGGTGCAATCCCGCGTGCCGGATGAGATCGTCGTCGCCGACGACGGCTCCGATCGCGAGACCGTTGACGCCATCCGCCGGTTGCGGCCGGCCGGCAACATCCCGCTGACCGTTGTTCGCCAGGAAAAGCAGGGCGATCGGCGTTCGGCCGCCCGCAACCTGGCCATCCGCGCCGCCACGGGGGATTATCTGCTCTTCCTGGATTGCGACATGGCCCTGCTGCCCGATGCGGTGGCGGTGCACGAGCGCCGCGCCTCCCGCGGACGGCTGCTGTGCGGGAACCGGGCGCTGCTGGACGCCCCGGTGACCCGCGCGCTGTTCGCGATTGTGCCCGCGCCCAACGAGGCGGATTGGGAGGCGGCCTGGACCACCGCCAACCGCGGCGAGATGGATGCGGCCCTGCACTTGTTTCGGCGCCACGCCGCGCTGCGGCGCTGGCATCTGGCGCGCCCGCACAAGCCGAAGCTGCTCGGCTGCCATTTCTCGCTGTATCGCGAGGAGGTCGAGCGCGTGAACGGATTCGACGAAAACTATGTGGGCTGGGGCTACGAGGACGACGATTTCGCGCGCCGGCTCTACCAGGCCGGTGTCCAGCCGCAGAGCGTTATCGAGGAAGCCCGCGCGCTTCACCTGTGGCACCCCTCGATGGCCCCCCAGGAGCTCAAGCGCCACCGCGACCGTCCCAACCGCGCCTACTTCCGCCGCTGGCGCGTGCCGTCCCGGTGTGCCAACGGCCTGGCCAAGCCGGTCGATTGAGCGCGGGTGGCCGCGCGATCGATGAGGCCCTCCGGGCCGGAGGCCGGACCCTGGGCCGGCGGATCTTCCGGCGGACAATGGACTATACTTCCGGCGGCGGTTTTCCTACGATGAGGCTGAAGATGAGCCCCAGTGTTCCGATCCTATGCTATCGCAACATCTCCCCGGTGTGCGGGATCACCCCGGGTGAATTCCGCGCCCATCTGGAATGGCTGTCGGACCACGAATGGAAAAGCCTCTCCCTCGACCAGGCCATCGACTACATCAAGGGCGGCCCGTCGCCGCCCCCGCGCTCTTATGTGCTGACCTTCGACGACTGCTATCTCGACAACTGGGTCCATGCCGTGCCCCTGCTGAACCGGCATGGCGTTTGCGCATCGTTTGGGTGCGTCACGGCCTATTTGCACGACGGCCCGCGCCGGCCGGATGCCTCGGTGGAAGGCGCGGATCTGCGCGAACTGCCCGTCGCCCGCGATGCCTGGGACCGCGCCATCGAGCGCAACGATCCCACCGCCTTCATGAACCGCGCCGAACTGCAAGCGCTCGTCCAGGAGCATGGCCACGGGCTCTTCGGCCACACCCACACCCATCAGGCCTGCTTTCGCTCCAACCGCCCCATTCAGACCGCGCCGGCCGACATCCATCCCGGCGTTCGCGGCATCTATCTCGAAATGCGCGACGGCCTGCCCATGTATCCCAGCGGGTCCGCCTATGCCCATAACGGATTCTGGCCCGAATCCAACGACCTGCTCGACAGCCGCCTCATCGAACGCTCGACCAGCGAGCGGATTGAATTCTGCCTCAACGAATTCACGCTCTGCCGCGAGCGGCTCGAAGAACTGACCGGCGCCCCTTCGCGCGCGATGAGCTGGCCCTGGGGCGAATACGACGATGTCGCCGTCGAAGCCGCGCTGCTCGCCGGCTACGAGGCGGCGCTCTCGATGGACTGCGGCGTCAACCGCCCCGGCACCCCCCCCTTCGCCCTGCGCCGCGTGCGCATGCAAGGCGGCGTCGGCCGCCGCGAATTTGGCCGGCGTCTCTGCATCGCCAAAACTCCGATGCTGGCCGGTCTCTTCCGCAAGACCTATCGCCGGCCGAAGTGCTGACAACCGGGTAGGATGCGGGGGATGAACCAAGGGATGTGGAGGCCGCTGCAGATTGGGCCGCTCCGCGTGGAGTGGCCGGTCTTTCTTGCCCCGATGGCAGGGTATACGGACGGGGCGTTCCGCTCGCTGTGCCTCGAACACGGCTGCGGGGCCGTGGTCACCGAGATGGTCAGCGCCCAGGGACTCATGCGCAACCACCTGCGAACCTCGCGCTACCTCGAAACCTGGGGCGAGGAGCATCCCATCGGGGCGCAGATCTACGGCTCCGACCCCGCCGTGATGGCTGCCGCGGCGGATCTCATCGCGGCCATGGGTCGATTTGATTTCATCGATATCAATGCGGGCTGCCCCATGCCCAAGATCCGCAACCGGGGCGATGGCGCCGGGCTGATGCGCGATCCGACGAAAATGGCTGATATTACCCGTCAGGTGAAGGCGGCCGTCGCCGGCCGCCTTCCGGTCACCGTCAAAACGCGCCTGGGCTGGTGCCCGGATACCCTCAATGTGCTGGAAACCACCGCCGGGGTCGAGGAGGCGGGGGCGGAGGCGATCTTTCTGCACGGGCGCGTCGCCAGCGTGCGTCACTCCGGACCGGCCCACTGGGACTGGATCGCCGAGGCGAAGCGGGCGCGGAAGATTCCGGTGATTGGCAATGGCGGCGTGAAGGCTCCGGCGGATGTGTTTCGCATGCTGGCTGAAACCGGGGTGGATGGCGTCATGGTCGGCCGGGCTCCCCTGGGCAACCCCTGGTGGTTTCGCGACGTCCGCGATCTCGCGGCGGCCCGCGAGCCACTCGTTCCATCGATCGAAGAACGCCGCACCGTCATCCACGAACATTTGCGCCGAGAAATGGACCTGATGGCCCGGCGGGAGGGACGGGAACTCAAGCACGGGGCGGAGCGAACCGCATGTCTGATCATTCGTCCGCACCTCGTGCGCTATTTGCGCGCATTCCGAGGATTCGGAGATTTGGCGCGTACCTTGGAGGAACGCCAGGATGCCGCCACCCTTCTGGCCCGGGTCGATCAGGTCCTGGCTAGCGGGCTCAAGACCGCCCCGTCTCCAGCTTCTTCCTGATACCCCCAACTTGTGCGCTTTCACAAGTTTGGATGATTTTATCGGACTTAATTAATTGTGATAAATACATTTGAATAAAAATATACATAATATTATGATGGATATATAGATATGAATATTACAAACAAATGAACAATGTTGATTCAAATCATCGAACTTAATTAACTGTGATGTTTTCACCCACTTTCGGTTCTTCGTAAACATGAGAAAAGCGCGAGGCTGGATGATTCGCCTGCGTGGTAAGGGGATTGGACTGTGCAAGATCGGCGTAACTCGAGTAGGGTAGATGCGTGATGACGCAGGGTATGTTCCAGACGACGCAGATGCGCCACGAGATGAGGCTGGCGCCGCGCATGATGCAGGCGCTGCGGTTTTTGCAGGTGCCCATTCCTGAACTGCGCGACTTGATTCGGCAGGAGTTGGAGCAAAATCCGGTGTTGGAGGAGAAACTCGGCGGGACGGATGAGGCCATGCTGGCCCCGGAGCCCCGGACGGCGGGCTCGTTTGATGAGGTGGACCAGGAGAATGACTTCGAGCCGGACGATTTCGGACGGGAGATCGACGCCTTGGAGAAGATGCTGGAGCCGCGTCCGCTGGAGGATGCGCCCGGTCTCCCGCCGCCGACGCCGGAAGCCGAGGAAAAACGCCAGTTCTTTATGGATTCGCTGACCGCCCCCCCCACGCTGCATGCGGTTCTGGAAGAGCAGATGGCGGAGTCGGGGCTGGATGACGATCAGAAACAGGCCGGGGAATACATTATCGGGAATCTGGATGAAAACGGCTGGCTGACCGTTGATCTGGAGGAGGTGGCGAACGAATCGGGCATGCCCAGGGAGGTCGTCGAGGCGGCGCTGAGAATGGTTCAGGATTTTGATCCGGCCGGGGTCGGCGCGCGGGACTTGCGGGAATGCCTGTTGATACAGTTGCGACGCCTGGGCCATGGGGTGGACTCGCCGGCCGCGCGCCTGGTGGCCGTTCATTTGGAGGAGCTGGGGAATACGACCGCCGCGTCCCTCGCGGCTCAAACCGGACGGGACGAAGCCGAGGTGTCGGCCGCGCTCAAGGTGATCGCTGGGCTGGATCCGAAGCCCGGCGCGCGGTTTTCGGATTCCCCGGCGATCTATGTCACCGCCGAGGCGGAAATCCGCCCAACTTCCGAGGGCGGGTATGAGATCGAGATGCTGCGGGACGCGATGCCGCGCCTACGGATCAGCGCCGAATACGAGTCGATGCTGGAAGATCCCGAGACCGCGAAGGAGGCCAGAACCTACCTGGCTGAAAAAATCCGCTCGGGAAAGTTCGTCATGGAAAGCCTGCACCAGCGGCGCGAGACGATTCGCAAGATCGCCCAGGAGGTGGCCGCCGCCCAGGGGGAGTTTTTCAGGCGGGGCATCTCGCGGCTGAAACCGATGACCATGGGCGAGGTGGCCGGGAAAATCGGCGTGCATGAAACGACCGTGGGCCGGGCGGTTTCCGGCAAGTATGTCCGGACTCCCCAGGGGGTTTTTGAACTGCGGTTTTTCTTCACCGGCGGACTGAAGACCGCGGATGGCGGAGCCATTTCAACGGAAGCCGTCAAGGAGGCGGTCGCCAAGTTGATCGCCAGTGAAGATGTGCGCCATCCGCTTTCCGATCAGGCCATGGTGGAGAAACTTACGGCTCAAGGATACCAGGTGGCGCGGCGCACGGTGGCCAAGTACCGCGAACAACTCGGGTTCCCCCCCGCTCACAAGCGGAAATGAGAGAACCGGAGTCCGAATTCACGCGGGTAAACAGGAAGAACAGACGACGAGTGAGCCGGGGGGGAGAAGCAAGACAATGAAGGACGATTTTGGAGTCAAGGATTTCGAGGCATTCTGCCGTGAACACAAGCCGGCCTACCATGCGGATTATTATGCCATGTACTCGAGTTGGTGGGATGCCGTCACCACGGAGCCGAACCTGATGGTCGTGCCGGTGGACGATCACATGGTGCACCGCGGCGACGGACTCTTTGAAACGTTCAAATGCGTGAATGGAGCGGTCTACAACCTGGATGCCCACCTGGCGCGGCTGGAACACGGGGCGTCCGCCATCGCCCTGGCGATCCGCTGGAGCCGCGAGGACATCCGGCGGATCATCGGCGAGGTGCTGCGGGCGGCCGGCAAGCGCGATGCCCTGATCCGGATCTTTCTTTCGCGCGGCCCCGGCGGCCATTCGGCCAATCCCTACGAGTGTCCCGCCCCCCTGCTGATGGTCCTGGCCATCCGCCTGCCACCGCCCTTCATGCAGGCGCATCCGGAGGGGGCCAAGGTCGGCGTGAGCGGCGTTCCCATCAAGGAGGGTTTTTTCGCGCAGGTCAAAAGCGTGAATTACCTGCCCAATGTGCTCATGAAAAAGCAGGCCGTGGATGCCGGCGTGGACTTCATGCTGGGGTTCGACAAGGACGGCCACATGACCGAACTGCCCACGGAGAATTTCGGTATTGTGACGCCGGAAGGCATCCTGCGGGTGCCGCGCCCGGAACATATCCTGCTGGGCACGACGATGCTGCGGGTGCTGGCGTTGGCGCGCGAGCAGCTCCTTCCGACGGGCGTCCTGGCGGGGGTGGAAGAGGCCGATGTGCCCCTGTCCGAAATCCAGCGGGCGAGCGAACTGCTGGTGTTCGGCACCAGTCCCCATGTGACCGCCGTGACGCAGTTTGACGGCGCGCCCGTCGGCGAGGGCCAACCCGGCCCCGTTTGGCGCGAACTCAGCCGCGTGTTCGAGGCGGATGTCACCAATCCAGACATGCTGACGGCCCTGGTGTAACCTTTGGCCTACTTCACACGACCGAAGAGTGTTCATGAAAACAGCGATGCGAATAATCCGACCGAACCCATCCGGTGACGTGCGGGGGCCGTCCCCTCGCGTGCCGCGGGTCTTTCGGTGGGTTGCGGTCCCGGCCATGGCGTGTTGGGCGGGCTGCCTAAGCGTGCCCGATGCCGACGAGATGCGCGCGATCCGGTCCGACGCCGCCGCACAACGGCTGGAGGATCTGGCCGCACAAGCCACGACGGATTCCGCCGTCTTCCTCTCCGGGCCGCTGCTGCTGTCCGAGGCCCTGGCGTTGGCCCTGGCCAACAATCGCACTTTGCAGCAGGAACGGCAGAGCCGCGACATCGCCCGGGGGCGCATCCAGGAATCCTACGGCGAGGCCCTGCCCGGGCTGTCCTGGACCGGCAGTGTCCTTCGCCGCGACCGGGAACTGGGCACGACAACCTCGGATGGAACGGTTGTGGCGACCCGTTTGCGGGATCAGTATGCCACCGGATTGCGCCTGACCCAGCCGCTCTACAACGGCCGCATCGGTGCGGCCCTGCGTACCGCTCAACTCTATGATGCCTGGGTCCAGGCCCGTCTGCGAAGCGCCACCGAGCGGGTCCTGCACGAGACCATCCGCGCCTATTACGATGCGGTTCTCAGCGCGCATCTGCTGGAGGTCAATCTGGCCTCTCTGGCCACCGCCGAGGCCCAGTTGGCCGACACCCGCGCCCGCCTGCGGCAGGGAATGGCCTCTAACTACGACCGGCTGCGCGCCGAGGTCGAGGTCTCCAACTTTCAGGCCCAGGTCCTTCAGGCCCGCAACGTCAAGGACAACGCCGCGACCACCCTCTTCCGACTGATGGGCGCCTCGCCCGAAAGCGATGTGGAACTGGTCGACGAAATTCCCCTCGTCACCGAGGACATTTCCTTCGCGGAGGCCCTGCGGCTGGCGCTGGAACATCGCGCCGATCTTCTTGAGGCCGAATACGCCCTGCGCATGCAGCGCGAAAGCGTGGCGGTTGCCCGCAGCCGCTACGGGCCGGAGATTTCGGGATATGTCTCACAGTCCTGGGCCAATCCCGATCCAGCCAATTCCTCCCGCGACCGATGGGGCGACGAGTGGCAAATGGGGATCCAGGCCAGTTGGGCGATTTTCGATGGCTTTGCCCGCCGCGGGGCACTTCTGCAGGAACGCGCCCGATTGCGCCAGCTCGAACTGGCCCTGCAGGATGCCGAAGAGAGCGTGGTCAGTGAAATCCGCCAGGCGGTATTGTCGCTGAAAACGGCCGAGGAGTTCGCGCGCTCGCAGAGTCGCAACCTTGAAACCGCAGAGGAAGCCCTGCGGTTGGTGCAGGCGGGCCTTCAAGAGGGCCAAAACACTCCGGTGGAGGTCATGGACGCCCGCCAAGCCTTGACCCGCGCATCGGCAAATTACTACCAGTCCCTGTTCACCCATGCGCTGGCGCGGGTCGCCCTGCAAAAAGCCATGGGCCGGCTCGATCTGGAGTCGCTGCCCGACCAGCCGCTCCTGTCCATTTCCCGGGAGTCCGCCAATGCGCCCTGATCCGGCCGCCCAAGCGAAACAACGAGGAGTCCAGTGGATCCAATGTTTAATTAAACATTGTATGGCTGACAGGCGGTTGAAGAGGTTGTTTATGAAGAATATAGAGCAAATAATGGATATTGTGCGGGAACCGGGGGGCGGGCGGCATATAAAATGTTTAATTAAACATTGTATCGGATTCGGGGCGTCCGGGGGGCGGATGTACGGTGAAAACACGCGGTTGGCGGAGGCAAGGCCATGAAGACAATGAAATGGAATTGGGCGGGCGGAGTGCTGGCGTCGGTCTTGCTGCTGGGGTGTTCGCGGTCATCGGAGCCCTCGGCGGCGGGCGCGGGGGGGCGCGGAGGGGATCGGGGGCCCGTGGCGGTGCGAACGGATCATGTGGAACGGCGGGACATTTCGGAGGTCCTGCGGTTTACGGGTGAGATTGAATCGCCGTTGTCGGTCCAGGTGGTGCCGCGCGTGCAGGGGCGGCTGGAGACGCTGGCGGTGGAATCGGGGGCGGAGACGACCGAAGGGGTCGAGGTGAAAGCGGGCGAGGTTATTGGACGGATTGACTCGCGCGACTGGGCGGCGCAAGTGGCGCTGGCGGAGGCCCAGGTGCTGCAGGCCGAGGTGACGGCGGCGGACCGGGAGCGGGAGCGGCGGCGGCTGGAGGCGCTGTTTGCAGACGAGGTGGCCACGGAGCAGGCTCGGGATGCGGCGGTGACCGCCCATGAAAGTTCGCTGGCGGCGCGGGCGCAGGCCCAGGCGCAGTTGGAATTGGCGCGGGCCAACCTGGATGAGACGGTGATCCGGGCGCCCATGGATGGGGTGGTGGTGACGCGCTACGTGGATCCCGGGGCCATGGTGGGACCATCGACACCGATCGTGCGCATCGGGCAGATGGATCCGCTGCGGCTGATGGTGGCGATTCCGATGAGGCTGCTGCCGGTGCTGGAGGCGGGCGTGACGCCGGTGCAGATCGAATCGGATGTCTATCCGGAGGAAACGTTCCCGGCGGTGGTGAACCGCCTCTTTCCGGCCGTGGATCCGGTCACGCGCACGCTGCGCATCGAGGTCTTGCTGGCGAATCCCCGCGAAGGCGCCGGGTGGCGGTTTCGGCCGGGGATGTATGCGACGGTGCGACTGAGCCTGGCGACCAGTCCGGGGGCGCTGGCCGTTCCGGCGTCCGCCATCATCCGGGCGCTGGACCGCCAGATCGTCTATGTGGCGGACGGCGCCGTCGCCCGGGCGGTCGACGTCCGCACGGGAATCCGCTCGGGAGCCCTGATCGAGATTGTCGAGGGCCTTGCGGAGGGCGATGAATTCGTGATCATGGGGCACAACAAGCTGACGGACGGCGCGCCGATCGAGCGGGTGGCGGCCGCCGACGAGACGCCGGAATAACGACGGGAGACCCGACGCATGAAGTTGCCCGAAATCGGAGTTCAGCGGCCGGTCGCCACGTTGATGTTCTTCCTGGCGGTTTTCGTGCTGGGAGCGGTCATGCTGACGCGCCTGCCGGTGGACCTGATGCCGGAGATCGAGCGGCCGACGATCACGGTGCTGACGTTCTGGGAGGGGGCCAGCGCCGAGGACGTGGAGAGCAAGGTCACCAAGATCGTCGAGCGGGCGCTGGGGACGGTGAACAACCTCGACCAGATGACCAGCACCACCGCGGAAGGCATCTCGTCGGTGTCGTGCGAATTTGTCTGGGGCACCAACCTGGACGAGGCGTCCAATGACATCCGCGACAATCTCGACCGCATCCGGCGCGTTTTGCCGGACGACGTGGACCCGCCGGTGCTGCGCAAGTTCAACACGGCGCAAATTCCCATCTTGTTTTTCGGCATCACGGCGGTCGAGAACATCGAGAGGCTGCGGGAGATCATCGACAACGACATTGCCGACCCCCTGGCGCGCCTGCCGGGGGTGGGATCGGTGAATTTGTTCGGGGGGCTGGACCGGCAGATCAACATCCGGCTGGATCCGGCGCGGCTGGCGGCGCACGGGCTGGTCTTCGACGAAGTGGCGGCGGTGCTGGCGCGCGAGAACGTGACGCTGCCGGCGGGCAACCTGCAGGTGGGGGTGGTGGACTACACGATCCGGGTGCCGGGTGAATACGGCACGCCGGAGGACATCGGCGGGATCGTGGTGCGCTCGCGCAACGGCGCCTTCGTGACATTGAACGACATCGCAGTGGTGGAGGATGGATTTGCCGACGAGCGGCGGGTGGCGCGGGTGCGGGGCCAGCGCGGCATGATGATGATGATCCAGAAGCGCTCCGGGGCGAACACGGTGCAGGTGGCACGCGAGGTGATGAAGGAACTCGAGGTGCTGCGCGCCACCCTGCCGCGCGACATCGAACTGCACCTGATTTTCGATACCAGCCTGGAGATTACCCAATCGATCTCCAACGTCACCAAGGCGGTGCGCTGGGCGTTTGTGTTCGTGGTGCTGACGGCGCTGTTTTTCCTGCGCAGCCTGCGCTCGTCGCTGATCATTGCGCTGACGATTCCGTTTGCGCTGATCATCGCCTTCATCTTCATGTGGACGATGGGCTGGACGATCAACATCATCTCGATGGCGAGCCTGGCGATCGCGGTGGGCATGGTGGTGGACAACGCGGTGGTGGTGCTGGAAAACATCACCACCAAGGTGGAGAAGGGCACGGCGCCTCGCGAGGCGGCGATGTTTGGCGCCGACGAGGTCGGCATGGCGATCAGCGCCTCGACGTTGACGACGATCGTGGTGTTCCTGCCGTTGATTTTTCTGCGCGGCGAGGCCGGCATCCTGTTCAAGCAGCTCGGGGGGCTGCTGGTGGCGACGCTGACGGCCAGCCTGGTCTGTTCGCTGTGGCTGACGCCGATGCTGGGGTCGCGCCTGCTGAAGTCGATGCGCGGCCGGCGGGAAGGCCCGGGGGTTGCCCGGGCGTTTCAAACCTGGAGCGAGCGGAAGTTCCAGGCGCTGGATGGCGCCTATTCGCGGCTGCTGCGCCGGGCCTTGCGGCGGCGCTGGATCGTGGTGGTCCTGGCCGTGGCGGTTTTCGCCGGCAGCCTCCTGCTGTTCCGGAACCTGGGCTCGGAGTACGCCCCGGAAGACGACTCCGGCCGGGTGCAACTGATCCTGCAGCTTCCGATCGGCACGCGGGTGGAGGAGACGACGGCGGTGACCGAGCGCGCGCTGGGGGTTCTGCTGGAGAAGGCCGGGAAGGAGAATGTGGTGGCCTACGCCCTGCGGGCCGGCGACACGGGCTGGAGCGCGGAGGGCGGAACGCACATTGGCCGGGCGATGGTGCGCCTGGTCTCCCAGACCCGGCGCGACCAGAGCAGCCGCGACATCGGACGCGCGGCCGCGGACGTGGTCACGCGCTGGCCGGAGGTGCAGCGCATCAACGTGAACACGGCGCAAGGCGGGCCCGGCCGCGGCCGGGGCGGCGACGGCAAGCCGATTTCGATCGAAGTGCTGGGCTTCGACCTGGAGGAGATGCAGGGCATCGCCGAGCAGGTGGCCGCCGTGGTGCGGTCGACGCCGGGCGCGGTGGACGTGGAAATCACCCGCGATCCGGGGCGCCCCGAAATCCGCGTGGAGATCGACCGCACGAAAGCGGCGGCCCACGGGCTGACGGTTTCGCAGGTAGCCAATGGCATGCGCACGCTCTTTTATGGCACCACGGCCACGCGCTTCCGTGACGCCGACGAGGACTACGACATCATCCTGCGCCTGGATGATCCGTACCGGGCGACGATTGAAGACATTGCCCAGTCGGAGATCCTGCGTCCCGACGGCCAGCGGGTGCGCCTGGACAGCATTGCGCAGGTGGTGGAGCGTCTCGGCGCGCTGAGCATCGACCGCAAGAACCAGGAGCGCGTGATTCGGGTGGAAGCCGACGCCTACGGCCGCAGCAGCGGGGAGGTGGTGCGCGAGCTGCGCGAGCGGATTTCCGCCGAGGTGCCGTTGCCGTCGGGCATGGGCATCTATTTCGGCGGCTCGGCGGAGGATCAGGCCGAGGCCTTCCAGGACCTGATCCTGATGCTGGTGCTGGGCGTGGTGCTGGTCTACATGGTGATGGCGGCGCAGTTTGAAAGCCTGCTGGATCCATTCCTGATTCTGTTTGCGATTCCGTTCGCGTTCACGGGTGTGGCGATCATCCTGACGCTGCTGCGGCTGACGGTGAGCATCATGTCGCTGATCGGCATGATCCTGCTGGTGGGGCTGGTGGTGAACAACGCGATCGTGCTGGTGGACTACATCAACCTGCTGCGCGCCCGCGGGCAGGGCCTGGCCGAGGCGATCCAGAACGCCGGTCGGTCGCGCCTGCGGCCGGTGATGATCACGACGATGACCACCTCGCTGGGGATGCTGCCGTTGATCCTGGGCCGCGGGGAAGGAGCGGCGACCTGGCGGCCGATGGCGGCGACCATCGTGGGCGGGCTGATCTTCTCGATGCTGGTGACGCTGGTCTTGGTCCCGACGTTGTACAGCCTGGTTCATTCGCGTTCCGCGCGTCGGCGCGAGCAGCTCGCCGCCGAGAAAGGGGTGCCGGCATGAAAATGGTATGGATGATGCACGACATCGTGCTGACGGATGACATCCAGGGCATTCTGGACGAGCTGGGGATCATCGGGCTGTCGCGCTGGAAGCGCATGACCGGGCGCGGACCCAAGAGCGGATCGCGGATGGATACGCACGTCTGGCCGGGGGCCAACTCCGGGGCCTTCGTGGTGGTGGACGACGAGATGGCGGCCCGCCTGATGGGGCGCCTGCAGGCGCTGCGCGACGAGGTGGGCGCCTTGACGGGCGTCTGGGCGTTCACCACGCCGGTGACGGAGACGCTGCGGTGACGTCGTTCCAGGGCGCGGCGACGGCCGCCGGGCTGCGGCGGGCGCTGCGACGCCATTCCGATCCGGCCCGGGCGCAGATCCTGCGTCGTTTTTTCAAGACGGGCCCGGGCGACTACGGCGAGGGGGATGCGTTCTGGGGCATTCCGGTTCCGCGGATCCGCGCCGTTTTGGGGCACTTTCCGGACATCCCGTTGGCGGTCGCCGACGACCTGCTGGCCTCGCCGATCCATGAAGTGCGCTTTCTGGCGGTGGTGGCGCTGGTGCGCGCCTATGCCGCGGCCGGGGCGGCCGGGCGCCAGGCGGTGGTCGACCTGTATCTTTCGCGGGCGCGGCGGGTGAACAACTGGGACCTGGTGGATGCCAGCGCGCCAGGGATACTGGGGCGACATCTTCCGCCCGGCGGCGGGCGCCGGGTGCTGGGGCGTTTGGCGGCCTCGCCGTGCCTATGGGAGCGGCGCATCGCGATGGTATCGACGTTGGAGCCCATTCGGCGGGGGGACCTGGGCAACACCTTCTGGCTGGCCGAGCGCTTCCTGGACGATCCGGAAGACCTGATGCACAAGGCGGCGGGCTGGATGCTGCGCGAGGCGGGCAAGCGGGACGTCGCGTCGCTGGAGGACTTCCTGGCGCGGCAGGCGGGGCGGATGCCGCGCACCATGCTGCGCTACGCCATCGAGCGCCTGCCGCCCGCCCGGCGCCGGCACTGGCTGGCGGTCTGAACTCCGTCGCGCGAGACGCGCAGGCCATCATTGCCCTTTACAGCGGCCGCCATCGAATGTAAAGAGTGTGAAGCAATCAATCCACCGACTATTGTTCCAACCCAGGACCTCGATGCAACCGATCATCAATCACCTCGTCCAATTGCAGGAACTCATCATTGCGCGTGCGCAACAGGAAGCCGGCATGCCCGGCGCCCAACTGGACCAACTCGACGAGGCCATTCAGTCGCTGACCCGCGAACTGCCCGACGACCTCAACGTCCAATTCACCCGGCTATTGAAGAAAAGCCCGTTGGCGATCATTCCCGTGGTCAACGGCGTCTGCACGGCCTGCGGCATGACGTTGCCGGTCTCGCTGGTTCACCAGGTGCATGCGGCCGAACAAATCTATGCCTGTCCGTCGTGCGCGCGCCTGCTGTTTCACCGCGCCTCCGGCGCCCGCAACACGCGCAAGTCCCCCCGCCGCAGCGATCCGCCCAAGGTCGGCATCGAGCGGTTCTCCGCCGAGACCCTGATGATCCCGGCCCTGAAGGGCACGGACCGCGACTCGGTGTTGGCCGAGATGTGCCAGAAGCTCGACGACGAGGGATTCGTGGACGACGCCGGCAAGCTGCTGGAATCCGCCCGGATGCGCGAGGCCATCATTTCGACCGCGGTGGAGAACGGGCTGGCCTTTCCGCACGTCCGGTGCGTGGAGGGCGGCGCGCTGACCCTGGCGCTGGGCATTGCGCCCAAGGGCATCAAGTTCGATCCCGCCGGCAAGGCGAACACGCGCATTGTGTTCTTCATGGTGATTCCCACGGCGGCCAGCGCGTTCTACCTGAAGCTGCTCTCGGGCCTGTCGCAGGTGTTCCAGAAGGCCGAAAACCGCGAAAAGCTGCTGGAGGCCGAGACCCCCGAGAAGCTCTGGAAGGCGCTGATGAAAACGACGCGCCTGGTGATTCAATAGCGCCGGGTCGGGCAGGCATGGCCCCCCGCCGCAACCTGGTGTTGATGGGTTTTATGGGGACGGGGAAAACTGCGATCGGTCGGCGCGTGGCCGCCATGGCGCGGCGGCCGTTTCTCGACATGGATGCCGAGATCGAGGCGCGCGCCGGAAAGACCATATCCCGCATCTTCGCCGAGGACGGCGAAGCCGCGTTCCGGGAGATGGAGTCGTCCCTGGCGGCGGAATGGGGGAGCGAACGCGAGGGTTCCGTCATCTCCTGCGGGGGCGGGATCGTCCTGCGCGAGGAGAACCTGCGCGCGCTGGGGGCGAAGGGGATCCTGGTTTGCCTGGTAGCCCGGCCCGAAATGATTCTCGAGCGCACGGCGCGCTCCACCAAGCGGCCGCTTCTGGAAACCCGCGAGCGCGAGGCGACGATCCGCGAGTTGCTGGCGGCGCGCGCCCCGCTCTACGCAAAAGTTCCGAACCAGCTCGATACGTCCGACCTGGATCCGCACACCCTGGCCCTCCGGCTGAAGAGTCTGTGGGAAGGGGAGGGGGGACAGGAGACAGGAGACAGGGGGCAGGGGGCAGTAGTCAGGAGTCAGTAGACAGGAGACAGGAGACAGGGGGCAGGGGGCAGTAGTCAGGAGTCAGGAGACAGGGGGCAGGGGGCCGGCAGATTGAGGCCGAGGTGCGGCGAGGTGCGGCGACGTGGAATGTGGTTGCGTTGGGGGGTGGGCGTGAGAGAATGCGGGGCGAACAGGGAGGTATAGGGATGAACGATCAGGAATTCACGTCGGCGGACCTGACCCCGGCAGGGGATCCGATAACCCGTCGCCAGGCCGTCCACAAGGGGCCCGGACTGGGCGCCCTGGTGTTGCCGCTGGCGCTGTTGGTTGCGTTGCTGTTTTTGCCGATATGGATTTGGTTCTTTTGGCGGATTGAACCGGGGCCGGGCCAGATCGCCATCCTGATCCGCAAGACGGGGACCGACTTGCCATCCGGCCAGATCCTGGCGATGGAACCGGGGCAGAAGGGCATCCAGCTCGATGTCCTCGCGGAAGGGCGCTATTTCAAGAATCCGTACACGTGGGGGTGGCGGTACGCCAAGATCACGGACATTCCGCCGGGCAAACTCGGGGTGCTGACGCGGCTTTATGGCGACGAGTTGCCGGGGGGCGAAATCCTGGCGCCGGAGGGCCACAAGGGAATCGTGCCGGAGGTATTGCGTCCGGGCAAATACCGGATCAATCCCTACGCCTACAGCCTGCAGCTCTATGACGCCATCACGATTCGTCCGGGATCCGGGGGCGTGATGACCACGCTGACGGGACGGGATGTGATCCATGGCGACATTGAGCAGGAGAATCGAAACACGTTTCTGGTCCAGCCGGGGATGAAGGGGGTGACGCAGGACATTCTCGATGCGGGCACGTATTACCTGAACCCCTACATGGTCGTGGTGACGGAGGTGAACCTGCAAAGCCAGCGGTTCGAGATGAGCGGAGACGACGCCATCAGCTTCCTGACCCTGGATGGCTTTACGGTGAATGTGGAGGGGACGATCGAGTACGCGCTGATGCGCGACCAGGCGGCGCTGCTGACGCACCAGGTGGGCGACATGGAGGACATCCTGACCAAGATCGTGCTACCGAAGGCGCGGGGATTCAGCCGGATCGAGGGCAGCAAGAATCCGGCCAAGAACTATATTGCCGGCGAGACGCGCCAGAAGTTCCAGGACAATCTCGAGGCGCATCTGACGGCCCAGTGCAAGGAGTGGGGGGTGGAGATCAAGTCCGTGCTGATTCGCAACATTACGCCGCCGGATGCCATCGCCAGCATCATCCGGGAACGCGAAGTGGCGGTGCAGGATGCGGTCAAATACGGCCAGCAGATCGAGCAAGCCAAGTCGGAGGCGGAGCTGGTGAAGCAGGAGATGCTGGCCTTGCAGAGCAAGGAGAAGGTGGAGGCGGATACGAGCCGGATCCGTGCGGTCATCGGTGCGGAGCAGGAGCGGGAAGTCAAGCTGACGCGCGCGAACCGCGATCTGGAAGTGGCCAAGTTGGAAAACGCCGCGGCCAAGGCCCAGGCGGAGGCGCGGTTGTTGCGGGCCCGGGCCGAAGGCGATGTGATTCGCATGCGCAACGAGGCCGAGGCTTCGGTGATCGGCCGCCAGGTGCAGGCTTTCGGGAACGGGATGAATTTTTCGCGCTACATTTTCTATGAGCGCGTGGGGCCGAAGATCCGCTCGATTCTGAGCGGCGACCAGGCGGAAGGCCTGGGCGGGGTGCTGGGTGCGTTTGCGCCGGCGGCGACGAAAGGCGGTGCGCAATGAAAAGCCTGACGAGCCTGATCGTGGCGGTGGTGTTGGTGGTGGGCGGCGCCTGGCTGCTGTGGCAGTGGGGATTCTGCCGGTTTTATGTGGGGCCGGACGAGATGGCCGTCATCACGGCCAAGGCCGGCGAGGCGCTGCCGCCGGGACAAATCCTGGCGCAGGCGGGCCAGCGCGGCATTCGCGAAGAGGTATTGGGCGAAGGGCGCCACTTTCTGAATCCGGTCATGTATGAACGCCGGATCATGCCGGTGATCGTGATCCCGCCTGGAAAGGTGGGCATCGTGACCTCGAAGGTGGGCGAGGAACTGCCCGCGGGCGAGTTTTTGGCGGAGCGCGGGCAAAAGGGCATTTGGCGGAACGTGCTGGGTCCCGGCAAGTACCGGATGAATCCGGTCGGGTACCAGATCGATGTGGCGGATGCCATCAGCATTCCCATCGGGTATGCTGGCGTGGTGACCTCGCTCTCGGGCGAGCAGGCCCCGGCGCATGCGTTTGCGACGGATGGTCAGAAAGGCGTGCGCAGCGACGTGCTCCAGCCGGGCCTGTACTTCGTGAATCCGCGCGAATACAAGGTGGACGTGCTGGAGATCGGCGTGAACCAGGTGTCGCTGCTGGGTCGCAGCGGCGGCGCGGTGATCACCAAGGCGCTGCAAACATCGCACAATGTGGCGATGGACCGCCTGCAGCAGAACGTGCTGCAGGAGCAACAATCCCGGCGCGAAAGCTACATCCAGTCGGAGGCCAGTTCGGGCATGCGGCTGGGCAGCCGGTTGGCCCCGGCCGCGCCGGCGTCCAAGGCGCCGGTCGACCGGCGGCGCGGGCCCGCCAGCCAGGACCTTGACGGGATCGGCTATCTCTCGGACCACCAGGAGATGCCTTCGGCGTCGTTCGTCCTGGAGCAGTTCGTGGAGTTTCCCTCGCGCGACGGGTTTGAGATCAGTCTCGACATGACCGTGGAATTCGAGCTGCTGCCCAAGGATGTGGCCTGGCTGTTCCGGACGTATGGCGACCTGCCGGCGGCGGTGGACAAGGTGATCATGCCGCAGATCCTGTCGGTGTCGCGACTGCGGGGATCGGCCTACGGGGCGCGGGATTTCATCGTGGGGGAAGGCCGCGAAAAGTTCCAGAACGAGCTGACGGAATCGCTGGCGAACGCGTTGAATGATCGACGGATCCGGATTCATAACGCGCTGATCCGGCATGTCAACGTCCCGGACCAGATCCTGAATCCCCTCCAGCAGGCGAGCCTGGCGAAAGAGCAGGACCTGACCAACCAGGAGAAGCAGAACACGGCGCGCAAACTGGCGGAGCTGAACACAGAAATGAGTCTGATTCATCAGCGCCGGGAACAGGTGGCGCAAGAGACGGAGAAGATCAAGGCGGTGGTCAAGGCCGACGAGGAAAAACAGGTGGCCGAAATCCGTGGCGACACGATTCGACAGGCGGCGGAGATTGAGAAGGAAACCGCCGGGGTGAACGCCGAACGGATTACGACGCTGGGGACGGCGGATGCCGAGGTGGTACGGTTGGTGGAAGGGGAACGGGCGCAGGGCCTGCAGATGAAAGTGGACGCCTTCGGCGACCCCGCGGCCTATGCGTTGTGGACATTCGCCGCGGCGCTGCCCGACGACTTGCGCATCAACATTCTGCACGCCGGTCCCGGCACGCTCTGGACGGACCTGGAAAAGGCGGGACTGGCGGACATTGGCGCGGGGGCGGGGTTGCAGAAGACGCAGAAGTGAGTTCAGGAGATAGGAGACAGGAGACAGGAGACAGGGGGCAGGGGGCAGGGGAGATCAATATTCAATATCCAATGATCAAGTGAGGGAATAGAGGAAAGATGGGGAAGGGTGGAACCAGGCGTGAAGCCGGATATGGCTCAGGCAGCGGGTGCGGAATGAATGCCGAGTGCAGACGGCTGCTGGGGGAGATCGCGGCGGAGGCGCAACTGACGGCTTTCCTAACGGGGCGCGCGGCGTTTTCTCCGCGAGTGATGCAGGCCATGGCGGACGTTCCGCGGGAGGAATTTGTGCCGAAGGAAAGCCGTGCGCTGGCCTATCTGGACCAGCCCCTGCCGATTGGTCATGGGCAGACCATTTCGCAGCCGTACATCGTGGCCTTGATGACGGATCTGCTGGATCTGTCGCCGGGGGACAAGGTGCTGGAGGTGGGGGCTGGCTCGGGCTACCAGGCGGCGGTGCTCGCCCACCTGGCGGGCCAGGTGCATACGGTGGAGATTGTGCCGGAACTGGCAAGATCGTGCCGCGACCGTCTGGCGCGGCAGGGATTGTGCCAGGTGACGGTTCACGCCGGCGACGGGGCGGCTGGGCTGTTGAAGGAGGCCCCGTTCGACGCGATCATGGTGACGGCCGCGGCGCCGCGGATTCCGCCGGCACTGGTGGATCAACTCAAGTCCGGCGGGCGAATGGTTATTCCCCTGGGCGATCCGTGGTCCACCCAGGAATTGATGTGGCTGAACAAGAGTGAGGCGGGGGAGGTCGCCATGCAATCCGTACTGTCGGTCCGGTTTGTTCCGCTGACGGGCGAGTGGTGAACGCCGGAACTGATTCACCCACGACGTAAAGTCGTGGGGGTCTGCATGGGACCCGATTCTTTCGCGACGTATTGTCGAGGAGGGTTGGAATCAGAAGGAATAGAGATAGCCGGCTTGGACGGAAACGCCGCTGAAGTCGGGATCGCGGGAGAGGGGGAACTCGCTGTTATCAAGCAGGTAGCCGGGCACTTGGTCACCGTCAAACGAGGGTTTCACGAAGGTATACTTGGCTTCGAGAAAGACGGAGGAGTGCCGATCGAAAGCGAAGCGCAGTCCGATCAGGCCGTAAAAGCCAAAGGCATTGTCGGGGTTCATGTCATAGGTTCCGTCGCGGGCATCGTGCTTGCTGGTCAATTCGCCGCTGAAGATGTAGTAGCCGGCGCCGGGACCGCCGTAGAGGTGAAGGCGATCACGGAGGGTCATGGAGCCGAGAAGCCCCACTTCCAGCGGGATGGCGAGCACGGAGGCCTCGAGATTGAAGCGGCCCATCTCCGCCTGCTGCAGGGATCCGGAATAGCTGGTGGTACCGAACGAGGCGCGGCCCTGGACGGCCAGTCGGGGATGGAATTGGTACTGCCCGACGATGCCGCCGCCGACCAGTCCGGCGGGGGAAAAGTCGCTGAGATCGCCGGCGCTCCAGAAGCCGAGCATGGCGCCCATGCTGTAAGGCAGAGGTGCTTCGGGTTCGGGGACATAGGTCGGTCGATCCATGTTTGAAGCAATCGGGCGATCGTGGACCGGGATGACGCGGGGCGGGGAAGTGGTTGTATCGAGAAAGATGGGTTTCTGGGGATCGATCACCGGCAATGATTCGGCAGGGGCGGCCTTGCTCGGCGGAGGCGGGGTGACCGAGGCGGGGACCGAGGCGGGGACCACGACGACGGGAGGGTCGGCCGGCTTCGGGGAGGGATCGATGGCGTCAGGATCCGTTGAAGGCGGAGCAACGGGATGCGGCACCAAGGCGGGAATCTTGACCGGGGCGGTCCCCCCAGCGGGTGGCGTCGCGATTGCGGCGGGCGCAACCGGCGGGGTCTCGGTGACAAGGGCGGGCGCCGCCTCGCCGGTTGGATCTTCGACGTCGTCCGCCGGCGGGAGGACTTGCGCCGCGGCGGAAACGGCAAGGCCAGCCATCAGCATGGAGATCAGCAGGGTGAAAGGGATTTTCATTCGCGGGGTGTTCCTGTTTTCAATAGGCCAACGGTTGCGAGCTATAGGCCAAAGCGTTCATGCTGAAAAGAAAAAAGGCGGATCCTCTTCTCAGTCGATGATGCAGCGGGAAAGATGGGGATCGGTGCGCAGGAGGGTTTCCGCCTCGGGCCGGCAGTCGCGGGAGGAAAGGACGGTATAGAAATCCTCTTTGATGGAGGGCGCGCGTCGGACGGCCTCGAGCCAGTCCGCGCGGCGGAAAGGCGCGGCCTCGGCCGCGCGCCAAAACCCGGTTTTCTCGAACAGGCCCGCGATGAGATCGGCGTTTTGGCCCTGCAGAAGGCTGACCAGGTGCGTAGCGACGCCCACCTGCATGCCATGCAGACGGGGCGGTCCCCCCAGGGAATCCAGGGCATGGGAGATCAGATGTTCGCTGCCGCTGGCCGGGCGGGAAGAACCGCACACCTCCATGGCGACGCCATTGAGCATGAGAGCGGTGCCCAGCAGTCGGACGCCTTCGAGATCGCGGCTAGGGCGGGCGATGAACTGGAATACGGTGGCATCGGAAAGCAGGGCAGCGAAGTCATCGACCCGCGTGCCGACGGCATGAAAGGCCATTTTCCAGTCAGTGACCGCGGTTAGCTTGGAGACAAGATCGCCCACGCCGGAGAGCCAGAGGATTTCAGGGGCGGCCAGACAGACTTCGGTGTCGAGGACCACCCCAAAGGGCATGGTGGAGGGCAGGGATTTTCGCTGGCCTTCGAGGGTCAGGCTGGACTGAGGACTGCAGAAACCGTCGTTGGAAAGCGAGGTGGGGGCGGCGATGTACGGTCGGCGGGTCAGAAAGGCGACGTACTTGGCGACATCGAGGGCCTTGCCGCCGCCGAAACCCAGGATGGCGGAAGTGCGCGGGGGGATCCGGGGAAACAACTCGCGCGCCTGCTCGAAGGAGGCCTCTTGCACCGGCCAGCGGTGAAGAACCTGGATCTTCTCGGCCCGGAGTCCCCCGCAAAGGCGCTGCATGAGGTCATCGTGCAGATCCGAGCTATGCAGGACGACAATGTTCTCGAACCCATGGCGGCGGGCATAGATGCCCAGGCGGGCGATGGCGCCGGGCTTGACGCGCACCAGCGTCGGGATGGCGATTTGGGTTCGGCTCATGATGCTTCCAGCAAGCGGTTGGCGATTTCCGACCAGGTGTCGAAGGCATGGAAGGGTTCGTTGAGCTTCTCGAAGTGGTGTGCGAGCCAGCCGCGGGCAAAGCGGCGGGTAGGCAGGACCAGGTGGGCCGAAGACAGGTCCGGGCGGCCGTCGCCCGCAAAGGCGGCGTTCGGGTCGCGCTGGAGCGCGGAGCGGACGATGGCGGATTTATCGATTCCGGTTTCATGGCGGAAGTACGGCGAGTCGGTCGGCAGCGAGAGGGTCAGTCCGCTTTCCGGAGCAAAGACGCCGGGGTTGGCGTAGACCTCGAGTTGCACATTGGCCCGATCCAGCAGGCGGTGGATATACCAGCCGCAGCCGGCGGAGGCCACGATCACCTCCCACCCGGCCGCGCGCAGGCGCGCGACGGCATCGGGAAGGGCCGGATCCAGTTCCATGCGTTCGAGAATCCCTTCGATGCCCGGCCAGTCGGTGCGGATGGAGGAAAAAATACCCGCCAGGGCTTCGAAGTGGGTGAGGCGCCCATCGAGATAATCCTGCCAGTGATCGTGATCGGAAATGGTGGGAAGGTCGCGGCGGACCAGGTCGAAGAAATCATGCTTCGTCATGGTGCCGTCAAAATCGGAAACCAGAACACGATGGGCGGGTCGACGCATGGTGGCAGTGAATCAAAAAGGAAGGGCCGGGGAAAGCGTTTGGTTGGGCGAAAGGGGTCACCCCCATCGCAGGGGCATCCGACGTCAGCGGTTCTGTTCATACCAGGCGATGGTCTCGCGGAGGCCTTCCTCGAAGCCCACCTTGGCCTTGAAGCCGAAGAACTGCTCGGCACGGGAGGTATCGAGCATGCGCCGGGGCTGGCCGTCGGGCTTGGTGGAATCCCAGACGATGTGGCCCTGGAAGCCGGTTAGCTTGGCGATCAGGGGAACGAGATCCTTGATTTGGATTTCGAAGCCGGCGCCGATGTTGACGGGTTCGGGGCCGTCATAGCGTTCGGCGGCCCGCACAATGGCCTCGGCACAGTCGGCGACATACAGAAACTCGCGCGAAGCGTTGCCGGTGCCCCAAACGACGATTTCGGGCGCGCCGCTGTCGCGGGCTTCGATGCACTTTTTGATCAGCGCGGGGATGACGTGGGACGAGGCGGGGTTGAAGTTGTCGCGCGGCCCATACAGGTTGACGGGCAGCAGAAAGATGGAGTTGAATCCGTACTCCTGACGGTAGGCCTGGCCCTGGACCAGCATCATTTTCTTGGCCAGGCCGTAGGGGGCGTTGGTTTCTTCCGGATAGCCGTTCCAGAGGTCCTCCTCGCGGAACGGAACGGGGGTGAACTTGGGATAGGCGCAGATGGTGCCGAGGGCGACGAACTTCTGGATTTGGCGCCGGCGGGCCTCCTCGAGCATGAACAGGCCCATGGCCATGTTCTTGTAGTAGAATTCGCCCGGATGCTCCCGGTTGGCGCCGATGCCGCCGACGACCGCGGCGAGATGGATCACCAGGTCGGGGCGGAAATCGTCGTACATGCGCTGGACATTCGCGTGTTCCACGAGGTCGTAATCCTCGACCAGGGGGACGAAGACATCGGTGCAGCCGCGGGACTTGAGCGCGGCGGTAACAAAGCCCCCGAGAAAGCCGGCGCCGCCCGTGACGACAATGCGTTGGTTGTTGAAATCGGTCATGCCGATGCTCCTGTTTGCGATGCGGATACCCTACGGTCCCCGGGGACAAGAGAACAATTCAAAAATGCGGGGAACTGCTCGGGTAGCCGCCCCAGGGCGGGCGGCTACCTGAGCTACGGATTTTGCGGATTCGATCCAAAGAGCGCTAGTTTTCGGGAGTGGGGATGGGCGGGATGGCATCGAGGCGGACGGGACGGCGCGGGGGGGTGGAGCGGATAAGGGTTTCGCGGTTTGGCGGCGGTTCGAAATGGGTGACGAGGCGGATGTGAACAGCGGCATCGGTGGCCAGCCGGCTATCGGCATAGGCGGTGGCGATGTCGGATTGAAGGGTGGCCAGCGATTTTCCGGCGGCATGGAGCATGCCGAGGTAGGGGACTTCGATTTGGCCATCGCTGTCGACAATCTCCCGGTAGGCGGGGAGTCCACCGCCGACATTCTCAATCTGAATCAGCAAGGCATCGCCGAGTTCGAGCCGGTGGTCCGGGGGGGAGTCGTTTTCGGCGGATGCGCGTGGACCCGCGGCCCCGAACAGGAGGAGTGTCATCAGGAGCAAGCCGATCGTTCGATTCATTGGGTTCATGTTGGATCGTCCTCGTTGGGTCCCCCGAACAGTCCGGCGACCAGTTCGTGTTCCATGTTGTCCAGTTGCCCGTTTTCGCGCGCCATGTGAAGCATGGAGCGCAGGGTGAGCATTTCTTCGGCGATGACCAGTCGGGCCAGGGTTTCATCCTTGGCGGGGACACGCAGGGTGACGGAGTTCTCCTCGTGATCGAGGGTGAAAAACATATCGTCTTTGCGGATGTGATAGGTGGAAGCATCGGGGCTGAGGCGGTAGACGTAGAACTCCTCGTTGCGGAAGGCGCGGATGATGCGGGCGCGCATGAAATCGGCCATGTCGGGCGAGGCGAAGAAGAGGACAATGTCCTTGCCTTGGGTGCGGGCGGCGTCGGCGGGGCGGCGCAGGCCGCTGCCGGGATGGTCGAAACTGCGGGCCAGCAACAGGGGGCCCAGCAGGGTGGTGATGAGGGTCATGAGGATGGCGACGCCGAAGACGTTCTCGCCGATGGCGCCGGAGGAGAGTCCGATGCCGGCGATAATGAGGGCGACTTCGCCGCGGGGGAGCATGCCGATGCCGATCCGGAGGGCGCCGCGCCGGTTGAAGCCGCAGAGCAGCGCGGGCAGGGCGCATCCGGCGGTCTTGCTGAGGATGGCGAGCACGGCATAGATGAGGCCGATCTTCAGGACGGAAGGGATGACGGCCAGGTTGACCATCATGCCCATGGTGCCGAAGAAGACCGGCACCAGGATGTTGTGGAGCCCCTGGATTTCGGCCTGAACGAGTTGAACGATATCGGTTCGGGAGAGGGCCAGGCCGAGGACGTAGGCGCCGATGATCATGGCGAGACCGGCCATTTCGAAAAGCCCGGCGACGAGGAGCGCGCAGCCGAGAGCCACCGCCGCGATGGCGCCCGGGGACTGGAACCACTTGAGCAGGCGGGCAAGGCGCCGGGCCAACAGGAGGCCGGTGGCCGTCGCCGCAATCCAAAGCCCGAAGGCCTTGATGGCAATGGCCGCAACGGAATTCCAGGCGATGCCCTGTCCGGCGGCGGCGGCCCGGGCCATGCCCATCACGATGGCGAGGACGATAATGCCCAGGACGTCGTCAAAGACCGCGGCGGCCAGGATGATGACGCCCTCGGGGGCGTCCATTTTCCGGCGCTCGCTGAGGATGCGCGCGCTGATGCCCACGGAGGTGGCGGTCGCGATGGCGCCCAGGAAGAGAGCGGTGGGCGACACCCAGGAATCGGCCAATCCAAACCAGACCGCGCAACCGGCGCCAAGATAGAACGATAGCAGGACGCCCCCGATGCCCACGAAGGTGCCGGCGATGGAATAGCGCAGAAACGTGGAGAGGTCGGTTTCCAGTCCGCAGAGGAACAGGAGAATGACGGAGGCGAAAATGGCGATGGCATGGAGTTCGGGCGGGACCGCGCCGGCGGCGGTCAATCGGAAGATGGGCCCGACCAGGGGCCAGTTGAAGCGGCCGAGGGCGTAGGGGCCGATGATCATGCCCGAGATGAGTTCGCCCAGGACGCCAGGAAGCCGGAACCACCGGCGGAGCCAGATGCCGCCCATGCGGGTAAAAACGATGAGGAGTCCGAGTTGGAGAATAAACCGGACCACCGGATCGATGTCAGCGCCGCCGGGCATGGGGGGCGGGGGGACCCACTCAGCCGATCAAGAGGTGGAGGACCTCTTCGCGGCTGGCGGCGGCGAGGATTTTGGCACGGACGGCCGGATCGTTGAGGGGGCGGCTGATCTCGGCCAGGAATTGGATGTGCGGTCCGGTACGGCTGTCGGGGGACACGGTCATGACAAAAATGCTGGAGGGCTGTCCATCGAGGGCGCCGAAGTCGACGCCGGAGCGTTTGATGCCCAGGGCGGCGATGAGGCAATCGACGCTGTCGGTTTTTCCGTGGGGGATGGCGATACCGTTTTGCATGCCGGTGCTCATGCGCTTTTCGCGTTCCGAGACGGCGCGCAACACGGCGTCGCGGTCGCGAATGTGACCGGAGGCCGTGAGCAGGTCCACCATTTCGGCCAGGATGGCCTCCTTGGTGTCGCCCTTCAAATTCAGATTGATGGTTTCCGCGGTCAGCGGTTTTTTCGGGTTCATTCCGGATCTCCCAAACGAGAATGAAAAGCGCGTCCCATTGTCCCCCGTTTGACACTCATTTCAAGCCCCAAATCAGCGGGATCCCAAATGAACCCCACTGAAGGCGGGCAGGAGGCAGGGGACGGAGGCCGGCGGCACGGCCCATCGACAGACGGCCACCGCGCCGAGCCGGACAGATCCGTCCCCTGCAGGAGCCGGCGGCCAGAGCCGAAGGCCGGGGGGGGGGAGGGGGGGGCTACTCGTAACGAACTTCGATGGTCTTGTCTTCCTCGACAATCAAGCCGGCGTACCGTGGGGCTTGGGTGCCAACGGTCACGGTGGTGACCCGGCCGGCGCGGAATTCGAACGTTCCGCTGGCGGCTCCCGTTTCACGGTCATAGGCGGTGACCACATGGCGGCCTTCCGGCACGCGCCAATCCCGAGTGGAATTGGGCGCCACATCGCCGATGTAGCTGCCATCGAAACTGACCTCCTGAACGAGTTGCATGCGGTTCTCCACGCGCAGCGTGGCGGGGCCGGAAACCGAGGATTCCCGCCGGGGCGGATCCTTGTCATCCTTGCAACCGGTCAGCGCCACGGCGCAAAGGACCATCAACCAGACGAGCAGACTTTTTTTCATGATGTTCTCCTTTTGGGATTGGGTATGGACGGTCATAAATACGAGCCAACCTCTTATGTGGGTCAGCCTACTGCCAGGAGATGAAGCCTGTCAAGAAAGTGAACACGGTCGGAAAAGGCGTTGTATCCGGGTGGGGGCTGTTCTAGAGTGAAGTCCGGCGCGCCGTGGCGCGTTGGAATCCGGAGGATACGAGATCATGAAAAGAATACTATTGGCGGGGGGCTTGGCGGTGGTGTTGGCGGCGGTCGTGACGTGGTGGCTGCACGAGCGACCCCCGGTCATCCTGGGGACCGCGGCGAGGTTCCCGCCATTCACCATGGTTGTGAACGGAGCGGAACCCCGGATTACGGGGCTCGACGTGGATGTGGCCCAGGCGGTGGCGGATCGGCTGGGCCGGCGGCTGGAAATCGTTGATTTGCCCGTCGAGGATTTGGTTGCGGCCCTGAATGAGGAGCGAGTGGATCTGGTGGTATCGGCGCTGCTCATCACGCCGGAACTGGCCGAACAGGTGGATATTTCGGAGCCGTATTACATGGCGACGCAGTGCCTCCTGATGCGCGAGGGGGAGACGGCTCCGGAATCGGAGGAGGATCTGCAGGGGCGAAAGATCGGCGCTCCGCGCGGAACGGCCAGTGAAACCCTGGCGCGGGCTCTGGCGGGGGCGGAACACGTGCGCCCCGCGGCATCCGCCAAGGGGGCGGTCGTGGACCTGTTGAACAGCCTGGTGGATTTTGCGGTGGTCAGCGAACAGGCGGCGGAGGTGCTACGCCCGGCCATGCCGGAAGCGGTCCGGGTTCCTATTGCTGTCGAGCCGGAGTTCTTTGGGGTGGCGGTCCGCAAGGGCAACGTCGAATGGCTGGCCATCGTCAACCAGACCCTGGATGCGGCCCGGCGGGATGGCCGCCATGAGGCCTGGCTCAACCGCTGGCTACTGCATACGGACTGAGGCGGTATACCGATCAGCGCTTGATGATGATTTTCTTTTTGCCCGGGGTGCCGGACGGGGCGGGCGCCGCGGGCCCCGATTCGTTGGCCGTCGGTTTGGGCGCACTGGAAATTTTGATGGTGGGTCGAACCTTCAAGGTTGGCTTGGCGGCGGGTTTCTCGGCGGGGGCCGGCTCGGCGGCTTCTGGAGCGGCGGCGGCGGCCTCGGAGGGCTTGGGGATGCCGATCTTGGGCGCGATATCTTCGACGATTTCCTTGAGAATCGTGCTGTAGCCCTTGCCATCGCCCATGTCATCCTGGACGGAGCCGATGGCTTTGGCGGCGTCCTCCTGCGGGGAGGCGTCTTCGAGCACAAACACGGTCGAGCCGATCTGGATCCGGTCGCCGGTTTTGATTTGGACGGTATCCTCCACGCGCTGTCCGTTGACAAAGGTGCCATTGCGGGACTTGAGGTCCTTGAGATAGAAAACGCCCTCGGAAAGGCGGATGCCGCAGTGGACGCGGGACACCCTGTCGTCCAGCAACGGAATGTCGGCCTCGCGGCTGCGGCCGATGGACAACGGTTCGCCGGTCAATTCGATATCCTTGGTGATGCCCAGTTTATTGATATAGCGCAGATGCATGGGGGGACCTCCCGGGTTAGACGATGCCGTTCTGGACGAGCGTGGCGAAATAATCGATGGTGAGGCGCAAGCCCTCCTCGAGGGTCATCTTCGGTTCCCAGCCCAGCAGGGCGCGGGCCTTGTCGATGTTGGGCTGGCGGACCTTGGGGTCGTCGACCGGAAGGGGCTTGTGCACGATGGGCGCGGCGCTGCCGGTCAGTTCCTTGATTTTGACCGCGAAATCCATGACCGTCAACTCGCGGGGATTGCCGATATTGACGGGGTCGGCATGGTCGCTCATCATCAGGCGAAAGATGCCGTCGATGAGGTCGGAGACGAAGCAAAACGAGCGCGTCTGGGAGCCATCGCCGAAGACAGTGATGGGTTCGCCCTTGAGGGCCTGGCAGCAGAAGGCGGGGACGATGCGGCCATCCTTGGGCCGCATCCGGGGTCCATAGGTATTGAAGATGCGGACGATGCGGGTTTCGATGCCATGGAATCGGTGGTACGCCATGACGATGGCTTCCGCGAACCGCTTGGCTTCATCGTAGACGCCGCGGGGGCCGATGGGATTGACGTTGCCCCAATAGCTCTCCACCTGGGGATGGACCAGGGGGTCGCCATAGACCTCGGAGGTGGAGGCCAGCAGCAGGCGGGCGCCTTTGGCCTTGGCGAGGCCCAGGGCATTGTGCGTTCCGAGCGAACCGACTTTCAGGGTCTGGATCGGCAATTCGAGGTAGTCGATCGGGCTGGCCGGCGAGGCGAAATGGAAGATGAAATCGAGGGGCCCGGACCAATCGATGTGGGTGGTCACGTTGTGGTGGACAAATTCAAAGTCGGTCCGGGAGCGTAGGTGGGCGATATTGTCGAGGTTGCCGGTCAGCAGGTTATCCATGCAGATGACCTGGTGGCCCTCGGCCAGGAGGCGGTCGCACAGGTGCGAGCCAAGGAACCCGGCTCCGCCCGTGACCAGGGAGACCGGCTGGGGGGATGGAGTGGGGGCTGTCATGGGCGGGGAGGATGCCAGATCAGTCCGGCGTAAGCAAGGCGGGATGCAGACGGCTGGCAAAGTCGGCGATGGTCTGGAGATGAGCGTTGTCGCGCGGATCGCGCCGGCCGGACAGGGCGATGTAGGCCCAGCGGTGGGAGACGCCATGCGCCACGCGATCATAGCCCATGTAGGCCATGCGCGCCAGATGCGAGGCTGTTTCGCGGTCCTTGCCCACGAACCAGTAGGCAAAATAGGACGTATAGGCTACCTGGCTGCCATCCTCGAGGGTGACGGGCTTGGACATGTCCAGCACCATGATCTCCAAGGGCTGCTCGCGGTACTCCAGCGGGACCCGGATGACCCGGTCCTCGATGATTTCGTGTCCGGCGGCGGTCATGCACACCTGGGGGCGGTGGATGCTGGAGCGGTCGTCGCCGCTGAGGACGATTGTGGCATGGATGGGGTCCCGGTTGCCGGGGCGGGCATAGTATTTGCGGACCAATCCGGTATCCGCCGGCAGCATGGCGCGCTCGGCCCAGGTCATGGTGTCGAGGGGCTGTCCGCATTCCGGGCAGTCCAGCGACTCCAGTTCCGTGGCAGCATATTGTCCGCCGCAGCGGCGGTCGGAACAGAACAGCAACTCGACGCCAGACCAGGTCTCAACGTGGTCCGGCAACAGCAGCAGGACGCCGGCCTCGTCGCTGGAGGCCACGCCGGTTTTGAACACCATGGCCCAGGCGGCCACGGCCAGCGCCGCGATTACGAAGAGGCGTGCGCCAGAAAACGATTTTTGATTTTGATCCATACCGATGGGTAGTTAACGTTGAGCAGGCGGTCGATCGTCAGCATCAGCGCGATGCTGATCAGGAAGATGGGATAACCGGAATAGTCGTGCCAGAGGTCCATGGCGATGTCCTGCCCGAAGAAAGCGGCGACGACCACGACCAGGATGACGCGACAGATGTTGGCCACGATGGCGACCGGAACACTGAACAGGAACAAGATCCATTTCTTGGCGAGGGTTTTCTGGCTGAACCAGGCGTAAAACGCCATAAGGGCGGTCATGGCCAGCAGGGAGCGCAAGCCGCTGCATTCCGGGGCGACATTGAAGGCAAAGGGATTGCCCGCGCCCGAAAACAAGCCTGCGCCCACGCGCTGGACTTCCAGTCCGAATCCATTCAGGACGCCGGCGGAGACCACCGTGGCAAACAGGCGCAGCGGGGCGGTCATGTCCTCGATGAAATTCAGTGGAATGGACAGGAAGAGATAGGCGCACGGGAAGAGGAGCCAGCGGGCGAGATCCCATCCATAGAGCAGGAAGGGCAGGGCCCAGAGCAGGAGGATGAATCCCACCGAGGAGATGCGCGGCTGCTGGGCCAGAACGCCGAGCCAGTGCAAGGCCAGCGCCAGAGCGACCAGCGGGGCGCCGCGCCAATCGACCGTCCGGCTGGCCGCCGCCAATTCCTTGCGACGCCACCAGAGGATGCCCAGGCTTACCAAGGGCAGGAAGGCGCCATAGGCATAGTCGCCGACCCAGCGCGTGCCCAGCCAGCGGAACAGCGAATGCCGGGCGGTCGCAATCTCCTGGCTGTTGCCGTGAAGGTGGAAGAGGAAGAAGATCGCCCCGATGACGACCGACCAGAACGCGATCTCGCGGATGGCCCCGGGCGAGAGTTTGGACCAGCGGAATTCCCGCCACCAGCTTTGGATGTTCTGCAGAACCTCTTTCATGAGAAGGGCGGAACCTTACCCGATGCGGCCGCGGGATGCAAACGACAAAACCGACCCCGACAAAACTCCCCACGGCTGCGTCAAGAAAGCGTAAGCGACGGGAAGCGGCGCAAGAAGAGCGGGGCCATCGGCGGGGGCGAGTGGGCGGCGGGCCGTTGCATGGGTCTGGAGCAGCGATTTTCCCGCTGGGAGCG
>Ga0334882_1000907_pt1 | contig 40147 bp, 52 predicted proteins | sample GraSluR1_MG_5_FD_207226 | JGI IMG/M metagenome (GOLD analysis project Ga0334882, IMG submission 207226) | Sludge microbial communities from methane-producing bioreactor in Wageningen University, Netherlands - Granular Sludge_15_04-R1 | ecosystem: Engineered > Bioreactor > Anaerobic >... | reverse complement strand
CTCACAATAGTCGAAGAGCTAATCCTCTTCATCATAGGAACCCCTATCGGCATTGCTGTGGGGATGGCGTTAGCGCAGTTGATGGGCCAGACGTCCAGCTTCCTCTCGTTTGTGACGCGTGATCCCTTACCGACCAACCTGCGCGGCATCACGATCCCGATGACGCTGGTAGCATTGGCTATCACAATGATAGCCCGCATCCTGCCCGCCATTCAGGCTACCCGCCAAAGTCTCATCGACGTGGAGCGCGAGCGCGCCCGCCCGCAACGGTCACCCTTCTGGTATCGCGCCTACCTCGACTTCATCCTCCTCATCCCTACCGTGTATGCCTACCGGCAACTAACCCGGTACGGCACGTTAGCGCTGTTGGCACGCGATAGGCCGGAGGATTTGTATCAAGACCCTTTGCTCATCCTGGTGCCGGCGCTGGCAATTATTACCTTTGCCCTGCTCACCCTGCGCATCTTCCCGCTGATTATGCGCGCTATCGACGTGATCGCCAACCTCACACCCTGGGCCACGCCTCATCTGGCATTGCGACAGTTGGGCCGCGAGAGCCAGGCGTACATCAATCCATTGCTGCTGGTCATTGTGTCGTTGGCGCTCGGCGTCTATACCATCTCTATGGCCGCCAGTCTCGATCAATGGCTGGTGGATCGTATGTATTATCGCGTGGGTACCGATCTGGCCTTCAGCGTCTATCCGCCATGTGCGGCAAGCGACTCCTGTGATACGACGACCGGTGCTAGCACGCCTGTCAGCGGGGAATGGATTCCACTGCCGACACAATTCGAGACGCTCGAAGGCGTCCAAAAAGCCACCCGGGTCGGAAATTATAGCATGGCCACGTCCCTCCCTGGCAGCGGTAACATCAATGGGCGTTTTATCGCCGTGGACCGGGCCGACTTCAGTCAGGTTGGCTGGTTCAGATTCGACTTTGCCAACGAGCCTTTAGGTGGATTGATGAACCAACTGGCGCCATGGTCAAACGGTGTTCTCATCCCGGAGAAACTGTTTACCGAGAATCATCTCCAAATTGGCGATGACATCAACCTGCGCGTCAGCATCAACTACGAGTTTAGCGTCAACACGCCGTTCAAAGTCGCCGGGACCTACAAGAACTTCCCCACCGTCTATGATGACAGGATTGCCTTTATCGGCAACCTGGACTACCTCACGTTCTACGTCGGGATGATGGTCCCGCACGAAATATGGATGGCCCTTGAGGACGGCGCTGATGGCGCTGAGGTCATCAAGCAGGTCCCCAGGCTCCGGGTAATTCCAGGCGTCACGAGAGATGCCGAGGCGTTGATTCAGACAGAACAGGCGAAATTCGAGCGCGTCGGCGTCTTTGGCACACTGTCGGTCGGCTTTCTCGCCGCAGTCGCTATGGCGGCGATGGGGTTGTTGATCTACACGTATGCCTCGTTGCAAGACCGGTTACGGCGCTTCACCATCCTGCGCGCCGTGGGCCTGCAACGCCGCCAGATCAGCACCCAGGTCATTATGGAATACCTGTTCCTGACGTCATTCGGAGCCATCGCCGGGGCAATCATCGGCGCGGGGGCTTCGCATTTCTTCGTCCCGCTGTTCCGTGTGACCGGCGAGCAAGGCGTCCCTCTGCCAACCCTGATTCCGATCATCGCGCAAGACAAAGTCGCCCAACTGGTCGTCGTCTTCGTGGCCTTCATCGTGCTGTCCGAGGTCATCGTCATCGCCCGCGCACTCTCGCAACGCGCATACACGATGCTGAAAGGCGTGTGGGGATAAGACGATTGTGGATGTTGGATGTTGGATGTTGGATTCTCGATGGCGCATGCCAAATGAAGAAATAATACGAGGGGATGATGCCGCTCGAACCTGATCAGAAACGTCGCAACGATGCGCCGGACGAGCCGGAAAACAACAAAGAGGAGAAGGTCCCACCGGCATGGCAACCGGCCGAATTGCGTCCGCGTAGCCCGCAGCAACCCCTGCCAAGCGAGCCTACCGTGCGCCTGCCCCGTATTGAGGCGCCGGCGCAACAACCTGAGCCGCGGCAGCCGGCAGACGCGCCGCCAGCCGCCGACCCAACGCAACGCCTACCACGGCAGACTGCAGGGCCAGAACAGCCTGGCGCCGCGCCCGACCTGTACCCGCCGTCTGAGGCCACGACACAGCAAACTGCGACGCGCCGCATCCAGATTCCGCCATCCGAACCGACGCGCCGCATCCAGGCCCCGCCTTCGGAGCCGACGTCCCAGCATCCCCTACCCACCGAACCGACCCGGCAGATTCCCACCTGGCGCGCACAAACACCGGTCGACGCGAACGCGGCAGACGACGCACCCACACAACCCATTCCCGTGATTCGCCCACCTGTGACCGCGCCGCCGCCCCCAGCGAGAAGGCCGGTCACGCCACCGCCGCCAAAATCGCCGCCCCCAGCACCACCACGGCGGACTGCGAGACCTCCGGCATCCGAACCTGCGCCCAAACACACTAAACCGTCCTCAGTTTCCCGGACCGCTTCGGTTTTACTCAGCATCACGCTCGCCGGCGTCGGATTGTTCTTCCTGGCGTTACTGGCGATGGTGATCGGTTATATTGCACTGGCGTCACAACTGCCGTCGCCAGATGAATTGCGCGCGCGCCAACCCAATTTCGCCAGCAGCCAAATCTACGGGCGCGACGGGCGGCTGCTCCACGAAATCATCGATCCTACCGCGGGGAAACGCACCTACGTCCCCATCTCGCAAATCTCGCGCAATCTGCAAAATGCGACGGTCGCTACCGAGGACCGGAACTTCTACGTACACACCGGCTTCGATCCCGTTGCATTGATGCGCGCCGTTTATTATGCGCTGCAAGAACGGGAAATCGTCTCCGGCGCCAGCACCATCACCCAACAAGTAGCCCGCAACATCCTGCTGCCCGAAGAGGCTGCCGAGCGTACCGCCAGCCGCAAGATCAAGGAAATCGTGCTGGCGACCGAACTGACACGCCGCTACACCAAAGACGAAATCCTCGAAATCTACGTCAACAACAACAACTACGGCAACCTCGCCTACGGTATCGACGCGGCGGCGCGCACCTATTTCGGCACCAACGCCGCCAACCTCACCCTGGCCCAGGCGTCGTTCCTGGCGGGGCTGCCGCAACTGCCGAGTGTCTACGACCCCTTCCACGGCGGGCGCGACGCGGCGCTTAAACGGCACAAGGTCGTGCTCAGTCTGATGGTCGAAGCAGGATTCATCACCCAGGCGGAAGCCGACAACGCCGCCGCCGAAATGGACGCCTACGACTTCCCCCCCATCTACACCGACGTCATTCCCGCGCCACACTTCGTCGTCTACGTGCGGCAATGGGTCGAAGCGCAACTCGGCCCAGACGCGCTCTACAAAGGCGCGGGGCTGCGCATCTACACCACGCTGGATCGCAACCTGCAACAGATCGCCGAAGAGGAAGTGCGCAACGGCGTCGCCAATCTGGCCCAGCGCAACGTCACCAACGGCGCGCTCGTCGCCATCGAACCGGCGACCGGACACATCCTGGCGATGGTCGGCAGCGTCGATTTCTACGACGAGAGTATCGGCGGGCAGGTCAACGTGACGATGCGCTGCCGCCAGCCCGGTTCGGCCATCAAACCGTTGACGTATCTGGCTGCGTTTGAGAAGGGCTGGACGCCGGCAACGATCATGTGGGACATCCCCACCGTTTACACCGACACCGCCGGCAATGTCTACCGCCCCGTCAATTACGACGGTAGATTCCGCGGGCCGATGTCGATCCGCAGTTCGTTGGCGAACTCGTTGAACATCCCGGCCGTCAAGGCGCTGGAATTCATCACCGTTGATGGGTTGCTCGACATGTCGGCGCGGTTGGGGGCAACCTCGATTGTCTCACCGCACCTCGAATGTCCCGACTATCCCTACGAGGCCCGCCCGTATTACGGCCTGGCGTTAACGCTCGGCGGCGGCGAGATGAAGCCGCTCGATCTGACCGCCGCTTACGCTGCCATCGCCAACGGCGGGCTGAGTATGCCGCCCACGCCCATTCTCTGGGTCGAAACCACCAGAGGCGAGGTCTTGATTGACAACCGCCAACCTAAAGGCAGACAAGCCGTCGCACCTGAACTGGCCTATCTTATGTCGCATGTCCTTTCCGACACCAGAGCGCGTTGCCTCGTTTTCGCTTGCCCGAACAACCTGGAATTGCCGGATCGCCCCGTGGCGGCCAAAACCGGCACAACCAACGACAACCGCGATGCCTGGACGGTCGGCTACACGCCCGATCTGGCCGCCGGGGTGTGGATCGGCAATAATAACAATGCCGAGATGGACGGCGTCGCCGGTGCGGGTGGCGCTGCGCCTATATGGAACGCCTTCATGCGCCGCGCCCACGCCAACATCCAGCCGCACAGCTTCCCGCGCCCGGCGGGAGTGATCGACCGTGAGATTTGCGCTTTCTCCGGAACGGAACCTTCGCCGTATTGTCCGGAAAAGCGCGTCGAGGTCTTCTCGGCAAACGCCCTGCCGCCCAGAGCCGACCAGGACTGGTTCCAGCAAATCGAAATCGATGGCAACAGTGGCCTACGCGCCAATCAATTTTGCCGCGCCAACGTCTTCACCAAAGTGATGGTCGTACTGGACCAAATCCAGGATCCCGGCGGACGCGCGTGGATGCAGCAGTGGGCGGTAGAACGTGGTATGGAAATCGCCCCCAATGACTACTGCACCGCCGGAGAAAGCTCGCCGCAGGTGAGCATCACCTCACCCCGGAACGGTGAGGAAGTTCACGGCTGGGTGGAGATCCGCGGTACCGTCGATTTTGCCGACTTCGACCGCTACGAGATGACCTTCGGCGTCGGCAGTGACCCACAGGCCTGGGGCTGGGTCAGCGGACCACACCCGGTACCGGTGCGCGATGGGCTACTCGGCCAGTGGCAAATCCCCATCGAGATGACACCCGGCCCGTATACACTGCGCATCGTCGCCTTCAACACCCGCGGCGCGCAGTTCGAGATGCGCGTGGTGGTCAACGTCGTCGGCCCGACGCCTACGCCCACGCCCGAAGTCACCCCCACCGAAACGCCGACGGTAACGCCAACGCCGACTGAAACGCCCACTGAGACAGTGACACCGACCATAACAGCAACGCCGACGATGACGCCGACGCCCACCGACACACCCACGGCGGAGCCGCTGCCCCCCACCGACACGCCCACGCCGGAACCGACACCTGGGCCTTGATCCCGTTCGGGGAGCAGCCTCGCAAAATAGCCTCAACGGATCGAACGGATGCAACGGATTTCTGTCTGTTCCGTTCGATCCGTTAAGAACCTGTCCGAAGATTCCCCGTTGACGCACTAAAAACACTCACGGGAATAGTTTTCGGATAGAGACTAAATCCGTTGAGAGAATTTGACAGAACGCACATTCATGTTATGATACCGGGGCAGTCAGACAACCTGACTAAAGACGAACAGACTATCAGAGGAGGTCAACATCAGTAAGCAGAAGTATCGCGTGAATCGAGAAATCCGTGTCCCAGAAGTTCGAGTGATCGATGCCGAGGGAAGTAACCTGGGCGTTATGCAGACAACGGAGGCCGTCCGGCTTGCCCAAGAGTCTGAACTCGATCTGGTTGAAGTCGCACCAAACGCCGAACCGCCGGTCGCCCGCATTATGGATTTCGGCAAGTTCTTGTACGAGCAATCGAAAAAAGAGCGCGAGGCGCGTAAAGCGCAAAAGCAAGTCGAAATCAAAGAAATCCAACTGCGCCCGAAAACGAACGAACACCACACGCAGTTCAAAGTCAGAAATGCGCGCGGTTGGCTCGAAGATGGCAATAAGGTCAAGGTTCGTATCCGCTTCCGGGGACGGGAGATCACGTATCCCGAAGTCGCTATGGAGCAGCTTCAAGAAATTGTCGATGAGCTTACTGATGTCGCTGTCGTAGAACAAGCCCCCCAATTGGATGGGCGGACTATGTTGATGGTGTTAGCACCGAAAAAGAAAAAGTAGCTGTAGGAGGAATTAACGTGCCGAAACTGAAGACCCACAAATCAACGTCCAAGCGCTTCCGCATTTCCAAAGGCGGCAAGGGTTTGCTGATGCGTACACGGCAGGGCAAGAGCCACTTTCGCCGCAACAAACGAAACGCCGTACGCAGCATGTTCGACGAAATGCACGTCGTCACGTGCGGCGGCATCAAACGCCGTGTGCGTCGCTTGGCCCCATATTTGCACGAAAAGTCATAGTTTAATTGAGGTGAAATTGTGAGAGTAAAAGCAGGAACCGTAACACGCCGTCGCCATAAGAAGATCATCAAACAAACCAAAGGCTTCTTTGGGACGCGCCGTAAGTTGTTTCGGCGAGCTAACGAAGCATGGATGAAGTCTATGGCCTACGCCTATCGCGACCGCCGCAACCGCAAACGCGATATGCGCCGCCTGTGGATCATCCGCATCAACGCAGCCGCCCGCATCAACGGCGTATCCTACAGCCGCCTGGTCAACGATCTCAAACAGGCGAACATCGAGATCGACCGCAAGATGCTGGCGGAGCTGGCCGTCAATCACCCGTCGGCCTTTGCCGCCGTTGTGCAGACAGCGCGCGAGGCTTCGCCCGCACAAGCATAACACATGGTCTTTCGCACCCCAAAAGGCGACGCATCAGCGTCGCCTTTTTGTTTGCATTGAGTTTTCGATTCCACGTTCTGAAGTATCATGATCCCTGTTACCTTTCTGACAAAATGACGACGTACCTATTGAACTCCTAACCCGGCTATACCGGAGCTAAATAGGTTGTCGACGCCCGTTTTCTTGCGCGTGTGCAAGAATTTTCGCGGTTAGGCTCTATCAGCGCTGAAACAAACGGTCATAGACCGGAGGAGTACCCGTGGAACGGAATTATGCAGAACTAGATGACAGCGAATTGGCGCGCCTGGCGCGCGACGATAACGACGCTTTCGAGGCCCTTTACCGCCGCTACGTGACGCCGATCTACCGCTACTGCTACGCGCGCACCGACAACGTCGCGGATGCGGAGGACTTGACGGCGCAGACGTTTATGGCGGTGGTGGAATCCATCGACCGCAATCGTGGAGGGCGAAACTTTCCGGCCTGGCTCTTTGGCATTGCGCGGCACAAGTGCGCCGATTACCATCGCGCCGCCTATGCCGCGCCACAGCAACCGCTGGACGATATCGAACTGGCCGACCCGGAATCGGAGAACGTCGAAGAACGTCTGTTTCGCAACAGCATCCTGGAGTGTATCGAGCGCTTGCTGAAGCAGCTTAGCCCAGACCGGGTCGAGGCGTTGCGCCTACGCTATTGGGGCGGGTTGAGTATGCTGGAAGCGGCGAAAGTGATGCGTCGCAGCGAGGCCGCTTTCAAAATGCTCGTCTCGCGCGCCATCTCAGATTTGAGAGAAAGATGTGTGACAGCATGAATAAAATGGCTAATAACAAATCGGCGAATGAGCGAATAAGCGATTTGGCGAATGAGCGAATCGGCGAATCGGCGAATCGGCGAATGGATGAACAGGTTGATCCGGTGGAGGCGGCTTTGAAGTACAAGGTTGCGCAGATTAACCCAGATCCGAACTTTGTGACCCGGCTGGCGATGGACCTGCGCCGAGCGCGCAAATTACACGCTGCCTCGCAGCGCAGCGTGACGCGCCGCATCCCGGTATGGGGTTGGCTCGGCGCAGCTATCGCTACGATCTTGATGGTCACATTTGCGGCCCAGGCGCTCCTGCCCGGCCGAGACAGGCTCCCGGCGACGACGCCGGAGATTGCCCAGGCGCTCCCCACCACAACGACACAGCCCGCGGCTACCGCAGCGCCCGTACTGGTGGAGACCGCCGCCCCCACCCCCGAGCCGGAACCGGCCTTCGCCGCCGACCTGCCGCCGGCTATCGTCTCCGCCATCCCGCGGCCTGGCGAGGAGGTGCGCACACAAGCCGGCATTCTGCTGCGCTTCACCCGCGCGATGGACCGCGCCAGCGTCGAAAGCGCGCTGCGCGTCACGCCGGAAGCAGAAGGAGCCGGTGAGCCTGTCGAAGGGACGTTCAACTGGCAGGACGATACGACCGTCACCTTCACGCCCAAAGTGCTCGCAGCGGGCACGCGGTATCAGGTCGCCCTGGACGTGACGGCCCAGGCCGACAACGGCCTGCCCCTCACCCGCGACCTGGCTTTCAGCTTCTCCACGCTCGACGCACTGACGGTGACACGCGCCACCCCCACCGGCGCCGACTTGCGCGGCGACACGCCCCTACTCGTCGTCTTCAACCATCCAATGGTCCCCATCAACTGCACGGGGCAAGTGACCGATGACGTCGCCTGCGCCGGTTTACCGCTGACCTTCAACCCGGGTGCGGTGGGCCAGGGAACGTGGATCAACACCAGCGTCTACCGTTTCGATCCGCTGCCCGCGTGGGATGCCGGGGCAACCTACACGGCGACGCTGGCGGCGGGCATCACTTCCGTCGCCGGAGCCACACTGGACGAGACCGTGACGTGGTCCTTCAGCACCGCGCCGCCCAGGATCGTCCACATCGAGCCGGTCAGTGGAAGCGGTAACGTCCCGCTCGATGCCGGCGTGCGCGTCACGTTCAACACACCGATGAACGCCCAAGCCACCGCCGCCGCCTTCAGTCTGAGCGCTGCCAACGGCGACGTCGTCTCCGGTAGTTTTAGCTGGGAAGATAACAACACGACGCTGGTCTTCACGCCCACGCAAAACCTGGCACTGGACACCCACTACGTCATCCGCGTCACCGAGCAAGCGCAGGCCGTCAACGGCGGCGCGCTGGAACCAGACGGCGCGCCTGAGCTCGCCGCAGGCCGCGATGTTACATTCAAAACCGTCCCCTACCCCGCTGTCGTGAACATCATGGGCACGGACACAAGCAAGAGCGGAAACACGCTGAGTTACTACGAGTCCTTGCGCGTCCAATTCCAGGGGATGATCGACCCGGATACCCTCGAAGGGCGCTTTCGACTGACCGAAAACGGCGTCCCCACCGAGACCAGCTTCTGGTGGGACAACTACGAAAACAACAACTACGCCCTCATCTACTGGGAGAAAACGCCCGGCGCGGAATACTGCCTCACTGTACTGCCCGGCATCGCCGACCTCTACAGCAACACCATCAACGACGAAACCACCGCGTGCTTCACCGGCGGCGATATGCCTGCGATGTTTATGCCGGCGACCCGCCAGAGCACCCTGGCTCTCGACGCAGCCGAAGCGGCGCAACTCTACTTCGTCGCCGTCAACGCTTCCCGCGCCACCCTCACCCTCTCGACGCTGGCTGAACGCGGCTTCCTGGATTATGAGGGATCACCCCAGGGCGTCCTCCGCCGCTGGACGCTGGAGATGGCCGGACGGGCAAATCAAACCACCATCGTCCCCGTTGATCTGGCCGAGAACGGCGGGCCTTTGCCCACGGGTTACTACCACCTTGCGTGGAACGTTCCCGGCACGGATAGCTGGTGGAACACGAGCCTGCGCTTCGCCGTCGTGGATCGTCACGTCACGCTCAAAATGGGGGCCACCGAGGCCCTCGTATGGGTCACCGACCTGCGCAGCGCGCAGCCTATCGCGGGCGCGTCTGTGCGCGTGCTCGACCGCCTCGGGCGCGCACTCGGCGCGGGCGTGACGGATGCCGACGGCATCGCCCGGTTCGCCATTCCCATGCAGCTAGATCGCTGGGACAACATCACCGCCGTCACCGGGACGCCAGGCCAGCCAGGCTTCGGCGTCGCCCGCAAAGATTGGAACCAGGGCGTCTCGATCTGGGATTTCGACATCCAAGCCGACTACGGGCGTCCTGCTGTACATCAGGTTTACCTGCACACGGACCGGCCCATCTACCGCCCGGCGCAGACCGTCGAATTCAAGGGCATACTCCGCCTCGACAACGACGCGCGCTATACACTCCCGCCCGCCGGACAGACGGTCGATATCGCCGTGCGCAACCCCAATTGGGACATCATCAGCCAAACCCAGATGACGGTTGACGAGCTGGGGACATTCACCGGCCAAATCCCGCTGGCGGCGGATGCGCTGATCGGCGTCTACGCGCTGGAAATCACGATCCCCAGCGAACCGGACCGCTCGTGGAGCCTCAACTTCACCGTGGCGGCCTACCGCAAGCCGGAATTCGAGGTGACGTTGACGCCGGAACAGGCGAACCTCTCCGGCGGCGACACGCTGCGCGCCCTGATCGAGGCGCAGTACTACGCCGGCGGCCCGGCGAGCGAGGCGCGCGTCCACTGGACCGTGCGCGCTGCGCCGTTTAGCTTCGCGCCCGGCGTGCCCGGCTGGTGGAGCTGGGGGGCCGGCGATATCGGCTGGGCGTGGAGCTCCGAGCCGACACTCATCGCCGAGGGCGACGCCATGACCGACGCCGCCGGCCGGTTCCTGCTCGAACTCCCTGCCGAGTTGCAAGCCCTCAACGATAGCGCCGCGACGGCCGGCTCGCAGCGGTGGAGCATCGCGGCGACCGTCACCGACGAAGCCGGCTTCCCCGTCACCGGCGAGGGCGCGTTGACCGTCCACGCGACGCGCTTCTACCTGGGCCTCAAGCCGCGCTCCTGGGTAGCGCAGGCTGGTCAGCGAACATTCGTCGATCTGTTGGCGCTGGATTGGGATGCGCAACCCATCGCCGGGCAGGAAGTGACCCTCTCCCTGGCGCGGCGCACATGGACCTTCGTCCCGGCAAGACGCCCTTATGAAAGCCCCACGTGGACGCACACCGACACGATTGTCGACACGCTCGCCGTCACCACAGACGCGGCGGGCCAGGCCGAGATCGCGCTCACGCCGCCGCGCAGTGGCCCCTACGTCGTCCTCGCCGAAAGTCAGGACTCCGATGGGCACACCGTCCGCAGCGAGACGTACCTGTGGGTGAGCGGCCCCGAAGCCGCCGCCTGGCAGATGCCCGAAGGCCAGGTCAAGCCCGTGGCCGACGCGCAGACCTACCGCGTGGGCGACACGGCGCGCGTGCTCGTCCCCACCCCCTTCAGCGCGCCCTACGAAGTGCTGATGACGGTCGAGCGCGGCGATATTCTCACCGCACAGCGCTTCACCGCCCAACAAACCAATCTGCTCATCGACCTCCCCATCGTGGACGCCTACACGCCCAACGTCGTCGTCTCCTTCGTCGCCGTGAAGGGCGTCAGCGCCGCCAACCCCGTGCCCGACGTGCGCATCGGTATGGTGGAACTGAAGGTCGAGCCGGTGGAGAAAATCCTCACGGTCGAGGTGACGCCGGACCGCGACGCCTACGAACCCGGCGACCGGGCCACGCTCACCGTGCGCACGCTGGACTGGCGCGGGCAGCCGGTGCAGGCCGAGGTCGCGCTGGCGGTCGTCGATAAAGCTGTGCTGGCGCTCGCCGACCCCAACGCGCCCACGCTGGTGGAAGCCTTCTATCGCCCGCGACCGTTGGGCGTCTTCACCGGCAATGGGTTGATCGCACTGTTCAACCGTTCTGCCGCCAACCTTGAGAGCTTGAAGCAAACCGCCGAGCGCATGGCGCAGGAGATGCTCATGGGCGGCATCGGCGGCGGGGGCGGCGACGGGATGTATATGGCCGACGTGCGCCAGGACTATCCCGACACAGCCTTCTGGGAAGCGCGCCTGCAAACCGGCGTGGACGGTACGGCGCAGGTGACGCTCGACCTGCCCGACTCGCTCACCACCTGGGTCGCCGACGCGCGCGCACTCACCGCCGACACATTGGTAGGGCAGACTACGGCAGAATTCGTGGTGAGCAAACCACTGTTCGTGCGTCCGGTCACGCCGCGTTTCTTCGTCGCCGGAGATCGTGCGGCAGTCGCGACGCTCGTCCACAACAACACAGACGCGAACGTGGACGTGGAAGTGACCCTAGACACGAATATGCGAATCAGCGAATCGGCGAATCAACGCATCAATGTACCGGCGCATGGACGGGTGCGGGTGAGTTGGACGGTGGAAGTTCCTACCGGCGAGGATGTGGCATGGCTGACCTTCAGCGCCACGGGCGTTGCCGCAGACGGCACCAGGTATCGAGATGCCGCGCGTCCCACCGTGGGCCGCGAATCCGATCACGCGCTGCCCATCTACCGCTACGAGACGCCCGACATCTTCGGCACGTCCGGCGCGCTCACCGGAGCCGGGACGCGGCTGGAAGCCGTGGTCATCCCGCCGGACGCCGGGCCGGACAGCTATCTCACCGTGCATCTGGAGCCGACGCTGGCCGCCGGGATGACCGAGGGTCTCACGTACCTGGAATTCTTCCCGCACGCCTGCACCGAGCAACTGGTCAGCCGCTTCCTGCCCAACGTCGTCAGCTACCGGGCGCTCAAGTCGCTGAACGTTCATAAACCCGAACTGGAAGCCAACCTGCAACGCCTGATCACCGAGACGCTGGAAGAAATCTATGCCCGGCAGCACGAGGATGAGGGTTGGGGCTGGTGGAAGGACAGCAGCGACCTGCAAATGACGGCCTACGTCGCCTTCGCTCTCATCCAGACGCAGCGCACCGGATTCCCCATCAGCGAAAACAGGTTGCAACGCGCGTTGAGCTACCTGTACCGCGCGCTGGCCGGCGATATCGCGGATGAGGCTCACCTCATGCCGCAGGCGTTCGCGCTGTACGTGCTAGCCGAAAGCGACCGCGAGTGGCCCGAGGGCGCGGACGAGGCGCTGTTCGCGGCGCGAGATCAGCTCGACGTGACCGGGCGCGCCTACCTGGCGCTGGCGTTGGGGTTGAAGGACCCCGCCGACCCGCGCGTGACGACCCTGCTGGACGATCTGCGCGCCGACGCCGAGATCACCGCCAGAGGCGTGCACTGGGAGAACGTTGTTCCTGAGTACTGGGTCACATCGACGCGCGCGACGGCCATGGCGCTGGACGCGCTGGCCCGCCTCGCGCCCGACGATCCGCTGATCCCACAGGCCACCCGCTGGCTTATGGTCGCCCGCTCGGCGGACCGCTGGGAGACGACGCAGGAGACCGCCTGGTCGATTATCGCGCTCACCGACGTCATGCTGGCGACCGGCGAACTCCAAGCGGATTACGCCTGGGGCGCCGCGGTCAACGGCGTTGCAGACAACGCTCAGCCGCGCGTCGAGGGGCAAGTGACGCCGGAGAACCTGCGCGATCCCGTCGAGATCACCGTGCCGGTGAGCGAACTGCTGCGCGAGTGGCCGAACGCGGTGGAAATCTCGCGCGGTGAGGGTCAGGGCACGCTGTACTACAGCGCCGGTCTGACGCTATACAAGCCGGTGGAACAGCTCGAGGCGGAGAGTCGCGGCATCACTGTGCAGCGGCAATACTGCATTGTCGAGGGCACGCTCAACACCCTGGCCTGGGACGAAACCTTCGGCGATTGCACGCCGATCACGTCCGCGCGACCCGGCGATTTGGTGGAGGTGCGCTTGACGCTGACACTCCCACGAATGCGCAACTACCTCGTCGTCGAAGACTTCTACCCGGCAGGGATGGAGCCGGTGGACCCCACACTCAACACCGAAATCCAAGAAGGGGTGGAACCTGAGACGCAGCGGATCAATACCGGCACTCTATGGTGGTGGCCCACTTTCGATCACGAAGAACTGCGCGATGAGCGCGCCGTCTTCTACGCCCGGCAACTGGCGGCAGGGACGTACCAGGTGCGCTACTTCCTGCGCGCGGCTATCCCCGGCGAGTACCGTGTGCTGCCCGCGGAGGCGAGCGAGATGTACTTTCCCGACGTGCGGGGGCGCAGCGCGGGGGAGGTGTTTACGGTTAGCGATTAGCCGTCAGCAGTCAGCTATCAGCCGTAAGCCACGCAGGTTCTAGCCGGTTTGTAGGTTTGCAGTCGCGCTTTCTCCATAGTACGCTTTTCCGAGAGCTGTGGCCGGTCTCCAGACCGCGCCACAGCTCTGTTATCTGCAGCATCAAGCCTCGCTCGCTAATCTCTGCGCTGTCCGGCATAAGCGCTCCCTCACGGTGATCATAACCAGCAAGGTTAGACAATACGACCGCAACCACTCGGGGTTATCCTGAACCGGCTCAAGCATGCCTGCGTTCTAACTTGACATCCTCCCCAAATACAACTAGAATCAGTAGAATCGTGTCAGGCGCCACGCGATTGGGTTAGAAACGTGGCGATCGATATAGTCCCAGATGTTGTATATTGCAGAGGATGTGTTAAAATAGAACCGTATACCCTGGCAGAGTTCCATCCAGATTTTGGCGCACAAAATGCGCTCGAAGAACGAATGGTCATGGTATCCGGTTTTCCCACAAACCTTCGCAGGGCTATAGTGTTTGACCGGTTTCGAGAGGAGGAGGAGGTATATTGATGAAAATAGTGCGTTTGGGAATTTGGGGCATCATCATTGTTTTATTTACCCTTTTGGCTTCCATTCCTGTGGCTTGGGCTACGCCTGAGCAAAGTTCGCTCAACCAAACCCTGCCATCACCGACACCCGTAGCAATATCGACCGAGGTGGTTCCGCCAGGCGACGGGACGCCAACAGCCACACCTATTCCTCTCCTGCCGCCGTCTGGCGGCGCGCAAGGCCACGGGTTCTTCATCCTGACAGGCGTTTTTCTCATCGGTAGCGCCTTGGTGCTCCTCCTCAATGCACAGCGGATGGGAAGACAGAGAAGTTAGTACTGGCTGACTCATCGGTTCGCCGGCCCGCCAAGTTCAATAACTCCGAGGGGGAGGATCCGTGACGCACGCAACAAAGGGGCAGGAGCCACCTAAGCCCTTAGGACTGCGCACATTACAGGTACGTAACCGCTACCTGCTGCTGGTGGATATGTTCACCATACCGCTGGCCGCATATCTGGCCTTTGTCTTACGGCTGGACCTGCGCAGCATGAATCTCGGCGGGTACAGCCGCACGGCGCTCGTGTTCGCCGGGGTGGCGCTGTGTGTGAAAATTGTCGTCCTACTGAAGTTGGACGCCTACAGTCGCTACTGGCCCTTCGCCAGTATGCCGGAACTCGATCTGATGGCCAAGGCCATCGTCGCCGGAGAGGTCATCACCACGGTGATCGCGCTGCTCATCTTGCACATCCTTTCTTTGCCGGACCTACCCCTTTCTATCCCATTTTTGGACCTGTTGCTTTCGGGCTATGCCGTGGTCGCGCCGCGCTTCTTCCTGCGCTGGTTGTACTACAACGCACTCAAACACAATAAAAAGGCCGGCAACCACCATCAGAAGCGGGTGTTGATCGTAGGCGCGGGCAAGGCCGGCTATTCCACACTCATAGAGATCAACCGCAATCCGGAATTGGGCCTGCTGCCGGTGGGGTTTGTGGACGACGACCCCACCAAGAAAGGCTTGACGCTCGGCGGCGACGTGCGCGTGTTGGGAGCCGCCGAGGACATCCCCACCCTGGTCAAGAAACTGCGCATCCAGCAAATCCTCATCGCCATCCCCACCGCCACTGCCGAGGAGATGCGGCGCATCGTGGGATTCTGCCGCCATACGCCGGCCGACGTGCTGACGCTGCCCGGCGTCTACGAGCTGATCTCCGAACAGGTGCAGGTGCAGCGCTTCCGCCCGGTGGACGTGACCGACCTGCTGGCCCGCCCACCCGTGCAAACCGACTGCTCCGAGGTGGCCGCACTGATGGCAGGCCACTGCGTGCTGGTGACGGGCGCGGGCGGCTCCATCGGCTCGGAACTGTGCCGCCAGATTGCGCGCTGTGAACCATCTGCCCTGGTGCTGCTGGGCCACGGCGAAAACTCCATCTACCGCATCCACAATGAACTACACGAGCACTTTCCCGACCTGACGCTCCACCCCATCATCGCCGACGTGCGCGACGCGGGCCGCATCGATCAGGTCTTTGCGCAATACCGTCCGGAGATCATCTTCCACGCGGCGGCGCACAAGCACGTGCCGCTGATGGAGATCAATCCGTTGGAAGCCGTGACCAACAACGTGGGCGGAACCCGCACACTGCTCCACGCCGCCGAGCAGTGGGGCGTGCACCACTTCGTGCTCATCTCCACCGACAAGGCTGTCGAACCGCGCAGCATCATGGGCGCGACCAAACACGTGGCCGAGTCGCTGGTGCGCGCCGCCGCACAACGCAGCGGGCGCGCCTTCGTGGCCGTGCGCTTCGGCAACGTGCTGGGCAGCCGGGGCAGCGTGATCCCGCTGTTCCAGCAGCAGATCGCCGGCGGCGGCCCGCTCACCATCACCCACCCCGACGTCGAACGCTACTTTATGACCATCCCCGAGGCCGCGCAACTGGTGCTGCAGGCCGCCACGATGGGACAGGGCGGCGAGGTCTTCGTGCTCGATATGGGCAAGCCGGTGAAAATCATCGATCTGGCCCGCGACGTGATTCGCCTCTCCGGCCTGCAAGAGGGCAAAGACATCGACATCGTCTTCACCGGGTTGCGACCCGGCGAGAAGCTCCAGGAAGAACTGTTCTCCGCTGAAGAGCGCCACACCCGCAGCCGCCACCAGAAGATCTTCTTCGCGCAAAACGGGCACATCGCCGTGGAGCAAGTCGAAGCGAACGTGAGACAGTTATTAGAAGCGGCCGGCTCGGGAGACCACATAGCGACGCTGGCGCACCTGGCGACGCTGGCGCCGGGATATGTGGGTGAAAGGGACCAAAGGAAGCCGCGTGACTGACGCCGCTCTCACAGCCGAAAGCATCAGCCAACCACACACCCACGTTCCCCAAGCCCCGCACCCCGGCGAGAAACTGCTCCATTTGATGCTGCGCGGGCGGTGGGTCTCCGAGGCATTGGAAGACGCCCGTGCGTTGGCGGCGCAGAACGGCGTCGACTGGGATGGCTTGCTCCAAGCGGCCCGCACGGGCGGCGTCTCCCCATTGGTCTACGAAGCCGTTCGCGGGCAGGAGTGGGTACCGGCGGCGCTCAAGGACGACCTGCGCATGGACTACTACGGCGTGGCCAGAACCAACCTCCTCCGCTTTCACCGTCTGGAAGAAGTGCTGCGCCGCCTGGCGGACGCGGGTATCGATGTGATTTTGCTCAAGGGAGCGGCGCTGGCGGAGGCAGTGTACAATAACCTGGCTCTGCGCCCGATGGGCGATTTCGACTTGCTGGTGCACGAAGCGGACGTGGAGGGGGCGTTGGACGTGCTCATCGCGTCAGGGTATCAGCGGCCCTACGGCGAGTTCCGCCCCGGCTTTATCCGCGCGTTTCGCAACCAGATTATGATGAGCAAGGCCGGCGACGCGGAGACGCGGCCCATCGAGATCCACTGGCGGCTGCTCGCCCCACTCCATTACCAACGCGCCATTCCGAGCGACTGGCTATGGCAGACGGCGTGCCCCGCGCGGCTGGGCGCAGCGCCGGTGCGCATCTTAAGCCCAGAGGCGCAGGTGCTGCATCTGAGCGGCCACCTTTTACAGCACGGCGGGAGCGAGAAAGCCAACGCCAGGCAGCTCTACGACCTGGCGGAGGTGATCGTGCTGTACCAGGCGCACATCGATTGGGACGCGGTGTTGGCGCGAGCGCAGGCCTACGACCTGGTGCTGCCGCTGCAAGAGGCGCTAACGCGGGCGCACGAACTGTGGTGCTTGCCCCTTCCGCCTGAAGTATGGGAACGTTTACAGCGCCTGGAACCTTCGAGCGGTGAACAGCGGGCCTACGCGCTACTCGCGGGTAGAGAACGCGTGGCGCGAAAGTTGTGGGGTGGCCTGGCGAGCATTCCCGGATGGGGGGCACGGCTGCGGTACGTGTGGGGGAATTTGTTCCCATCGGCGGCGTATATGCGGGGCCAGTATCGTATTTCCAATCGCCTGCTGCTGCCGCTATACTATCCCTACCGCTGGCTGCGCGGGCTGCGGCGGACAGGATGATCAAAAAGGAACCCTTATGAGCGAACAAGCCCTAACCCTTCCTATGAACGAGCAGGTGCTCATTCTCGAACCCGGCCGCGCCGAGAAAAACTACTGGCGCGATCTGTGGCGCTACCGTGAGCTATTCCTGATCCTCGCCTGGCGCGACATCTCCGTGCGGTACAAGCAGACGATTATCGGCGTAGCCTGGGCCATTATCCGCCCCTTCCTGACGATGGTCGTTTTCTCGGTGATCTTCGGCGGGCTGGCCAACCTGCCCAGCGAAGGGAAAGCGCCCTACCCTTTGCTGGTCTTTGCCGCCATGCTGCCCTGGTCGCTCTTTTCCACTGCCCTGGGCGAGGCCTCCAACAGCCTGATCGGCAGCGCGAACCTCATCAGCAAGGTCTACTTCCCGCGCCTGATCATCCCCACCGCGACGGTCGTCACCGCCTTCGTCGATTTCTTGATCAGCTTTGTCATTCTGGCGGGGATGATGCTCCACTACCGCTACGCGCCGGGCTGGAACATCCTGCTCCTACCGGCCTTCATCCTGCTGGCGCTGCTGGCCAGCCTGGGACCGGGATTGTGGATCACGGCGCTCAACGTCAAGTACCGCGATTTCCGCTACGTGATCCCCTTCGTCGTCCAGTTCGGGCTGTACGTCTCGCCCGTGGGCTTTAGCAGCAGCGTGATCCCGGAGCGCTGGCGCTTGCTCTATAGCCTCAACCCGATGGTCGGCGTCATCGACGGCTTCCGCTGGTGCATCCTGGGCGGGGACAGCGCCATCTACTGGCCCGGCTTCGCCCTCAGCCTCGCTATCGTCGCGTTCTTCCTCTGGCTGGGGATCAGCCGGTTCCGGAAGATGGAAAAGACCTTTGCGGATATGATTTAGGCGCTTTCAGCCGTCAGCATTCGGTGAGGAACCGAATCCGGTGCGGGGCATTCGAGCCAACTATGGTATCATCATACATAGTGTTCTGCAAAACGGATCAAGCATTATGAAGCGAAGTCAGCTTATCAAACATTTATGAAATATCGAGCTATCATCAAACAAAGTGACGGCTGGTGGATTGGTTGGTTGGTGGACCTACCCGGTGTGAATGCTCAGGAAAAGACACGCGAGAAACTGATCGAATCGTTACGCATTGGCGCCGAAGATATGTTAGCCACACCGGTCGCTTTCGAGCCAGAGAGTGTCATGATCGCTGTTGATGTGCCTGCACCGGTCTGGAACGCACAACCGGCCTGAAGTTAGCAAACGCAGCGACATTTCACGCGCAACAAGCTATGGATACAATCCTGTCAATCCTGTTGATAAGGAAGAATTCGACTACCTATCGACCTACCCCCACCACCATCACGATGCGCAAGGCAAGGTATACCCATCGCCATTGACAGGTGAGCCAGTGAGTGACGTACAGACAGTGCTGGGTATCATATCGGAATTCATCTCGAGTCGACCCAGGCTATGACCTCCATTGCCCTCCACCCCAACGCCCGTCCTTGACGGCGTCCCTCTCCGCGCCCGCCGTGGACGCCGTGGCAAGCTACACCAATGTAGACCACCAGACTAATGACTACCAGACTCAAGGACTCTCCCGTGTCTGACATCGGCATCCAAGCCGAAAACCTGGGCAAGCAATACCCCATCTGCCACCAAGCGGAGAACGGTCGCGACATGGCCCTGCGCGACGTGCTGGTGAACGCGCGCACCTTTTGACGCACCACCGCCGACCTGCTGCGCGGCAAACCGATCATCCAGGGCAACCACCTGGAAGAAGTCTGGACGCTCAAACACGTGCGCTTCGAAATCCGGCGCGGGGAATTTGCGCCAAACTATGGTATCATGGAAATGATGACAATAGCATCAGGAACACAGGGTTACACTGTCAATCAGATCAGGTTGCAATAGGAGCAAAAAGATGACTATGCAAACACTGAACATCGGAACGTTGATTGTACGCACTCCCAATATACGCGGAGGGCGACCTTGTATTCCCGGTACTGGTGTTACCATACAACGCATCGTGGGCTGGTATAAAGTAGGCCTCAGCCCAGAAGAAATCGCTGACACAGTGGGGCATTTGACCCTGGCGCAGGTTCACGCGGCTCTGGCTTACTATCACGCGAACCGCCAGGAGATCGAATCGGTTATCGCCGCCGACAAAAACGAGGCCGCGCGGTTTGCTCAACAGCAGCCGTCGAATTGCACTGCGGGGGATAACGTTTATAATCTATCCGAAAATTCGCCGTTGACGCACCCGAAACGTGCGCCAGCCTGATTTTCGGATAGAAACTTAGCCTTTTGGCGCTAGCGTGAGCGATCGTTGGACAAGCCGAAGGGCACGGATGTTTTTTGGAGAGGTGAGTATGGATACGATGACGGTGGCCTTACAATTCCCCAGAAACTTGTTGGGTGCGTTGGATATTCCGCAAGAGCGCTTGGCAGACCGTTTGCAGACGCTCATCGCTGTGGCGCTATTCCGCGAGGGCAAGGTTTCCGCCGGCAAGGGGGCAGAACTGCTTGGTATCTCCAAGCTAGCTTTTGTGCAACTGCTGGCGCAGCATGGGGTGGATTATTTCACAGAGTCGCCGGAAGAACTGACGGCTGAAGTCACCACGCTGCGACAATTGTTGGGCGAGGCGCGCGCGTGATCGTCGTCGCGAATGCCGGTCCGCTCATCGCTTTGGCGCAAATCGGACAATTACCGCTGCTGCCCAAGCTCTATGGGCATATCCACATCCCTGGCGCGGTGCTCGCAGAGGTGATGGCCTCCGGTGGACGCCGCGCGGGGGCAGTGGATATCGCCACAACGGAGTGGATTAGCATCACCACTGTGCAAGACAGCACCGCCGTGCACTTGTTACGCGAGCGTCTGGATCTGGGTGAGAGTGAAGCCATCGCTTTGGCGCTGGAATTGCAGGCTGATCTACTATTGATTGATGAGGCACGGGGGCGGCGGGTAGCCGAGATGCAGGGACTCCACCGCACCGGCGCGGTGGGGACGTTGTTAGCCGCTAAAGAACACGGTCTGTTAGAAGCGATCACGCCCTGGTTGGATGCGCTGCAAGCGCGTGGTTTTCGGATGGATGCGCGACTCTATCGCGCGGCGCAACACTTGGCCGGTGAAGACAGTTGATGGGTAAGAGATCATGTGTTTAAAAACTGGAGAATTCCTTGCGCTGCCCATCGCTGACTGAACGTCCGCGATTTCATTGAACACTCAAGAAATGGTATCATAGAGACAAAAACAAGTGCTACAACCCTTGCTGAGAAATTGAAAGTTATGCGAAAGTACTCCGAAGGAAGGAGGCGTACAGTATGACCGTTCAAGAATTACAATTGAATGCATTACTCAAAGCCGGTATATTCCGTAACCGGGGAGAAGCCATTGAGGAGGCAGTCCGCACGCTTTTCACGACGCGGCCGTAGTTCAAAGTGGAAGCCGCGATTCAGCTTTTCCGGGAAGGCGAGGTGACGTTGGGCCGCGCAGCAGAGATCGCCGGATTGACACGCTGGGAGTTCGATACGCTCCTGGCAGATCGTGGAATCGACCGGGGCATGGAATGTGATCCCGTGGAAGAGTTAGAATCTCAAGTACAGACACTCCTTGCGGAAGCGTGACATGCTCCTCTGCGATACAAACGTCCTCTCCACTTTTGCCAAAATCAACCAAATGGCGGTACTCTTACAGCTCTTCGCCGCGACAAAATGGCTGTAGTTCCGGCTGTTTATGAGGAACTGCAAGAAGGCATACGTCGTGGACACACGGCTTTACAAGTTGCAAATGCATGTATTCAAGCAATGGCATCCTGTATTGGGACCTGCCACGGATTCTGCGCGCATCGTGGAGAACGGGCTTGCGTACAAAAGCACAAGTGCGTGAGTTGGTCAAACAGATCGAGAATAAGGATCGCGTGATCTTCAAAAACCAAGAGGCAATCTTTGCAGAATGAATACCCAAGGGCTTATACACGAATTTGACGGATGCCACGGATTGCTTACAAGAAAAAATCCGTGTTTTCCGTGTGCCTCCGTGTACCAAAAATACGATGCCTGACATCGTCATCCAAGCCGAAAATCTGGGCAAGCAATACACCACCGGCCACCAGGCGGAGAATGGCCGAGACGCGGCCCTACGCGACGTGTTGGTGAACAAGGCCCGCAACCTGTGGTGCTACCGGGAAGCGATAAGTTGTTTTTATGACTGCGTCGGGTTATGCTACAATAGAATAAGCATGTGAGGGTATCGGGAGGTCGATATGCTTTTACGCTACATTCAAACAGCTTTAGAGCAAGCGCATTATGAAATGATCGAGGATGAAGAACCTTTCTATGGTGAGGTGACGGCTTTACCGGGCGTGTGGGCCACGGGCAAAACGTTGGAGGGATGCCGGCGCAACCTTGCGGAGGCCGTTGAAGATTGGGTGTTGTTTAGCGTCGCTAAGGGACTATCCATCCCTGCCTTGACCGATGTAACGATCCGCATACCAGAAAGGGTCAGGGCCTAAATGCCGCGCCTCGTAGCGGTTTCCAGACGTGAACTGATTCGTCGTTTGGTCGCATTAGGGTTCGATGGGCCTTATGCAGGTGGGCGACATGAGTTTTTGCTGCGCGGAGATATGCGTTTGATTTTGCCGAACCCGCACCGGGGAGAAATCAGTGTGGATTTATTAACACGCTTGCTGCGCCAGGCCAGGATCACGCGGGAAGAATGGGAATCTGCCGGGAAATAAGCGCAACACAAAGTCTTTCATCATGTCAATCCTGTTAATCCTGTCCAATTTCCTAAAAGGAGCTTGCCCCCGTGACTGACATCGTCATCCAAGCCGAAAACCTTGGCAAAAAATACACCATCGGCCACCAGGTGGAGAATGGCCGCGACGTGGCCCTGCGCGCTCAAGAACGTGAGCTTCGAGATCCGGCGCGGGAAATTTGCGCCAAACTATGGTATCATAAGGGAAAGATAGCACTGGTAGGTGGAAAGAGATGAACACTTTTGCGACAACAATGGAACCTTTGATCAGACGGAAAATATTCGCCACCGAAGAACAAGCTGGCCGAGAGCTGATGCGGGATTACGTGCTGCGGCAAATCGCGTCTTTGCAGCGAGACCTGGCGCGTTTCGAACGCAAGTACGGTATGTCGTTCGCGCGATTCGGCGAGTATCTTCACGAGCGATCGGTCTTATTGGAAACAGAGCAACTCTCACCACACCAACGCCAGTCGCTAGGGCAGGCAATTATGCTGGAAGAAGACGATTTTTTTGATTGGAAGGCATCCCTAGAAATGCTCGACAGTTGGTTAGGGCTTCACCAAGAGGCCACAGTATGACGTCTTTGCCTTCCTTGCTCGGCGCTATGACGGTCATCCTCCAGGCGCATTCGTTATGCAAACAAGTAACGAACGTAGAGACCAAAGAGTTTTCCGCCGATCAGTTCTTGTTCAAGATCCGTGTGGAGTTGGAGGACAACAACTATTTGCAGGTGCGCATCTACTACAACCGTGGACACATAGATTATGCCTATCAGCTTTTCGCCGATGCACCGTTGCTCCGTTGGGATAACAAGGAGGAATTCGACTACCTATCGACCTACCCCCACCACCATCACGATGAGCAAGGCAAGGTATACCCATCGCCGTTGACAGGTGAGCCAGTAAGTGACGTACAGACAGTCCTGCGTACCATATCTGAATTCATTTCGAGTCGTCCCAGGCTATGACCAACCTCACCCTCCACCTCGACACCCCATCCCAACGCCCGCCCGCGACGGCGACTGCCTCCGCGCCCGCCGTGGCAAGCTACACCGACAAGGACTTGTACACGGATTTTACGGATTGTTTTATTGGAAAAAATCCGTGTTCTCCGTGTACACCCGTGTACCAAAAACACGATGTCTGACATCGTCATCCAAGGCCGAAAATCTGGGCAAGCAATACACCATCGGCCACCAGGCGGAGAATGGCCGCGACGTGGCCCTGCGCGACGTCAACGCAAAGACGCAGAGACGCAAAGTTTTCCATATTCTCCATTCCTCATTCTCCATTCTCCATTCTCCATTCTCCACCGGAAGAGGTCTGGGCGCTCAAGGCCGTGAACTTCGAGATCCGGCGCGGGGAAACGGTGGGCACCGGCTTTCACCCCGAGCTGACCGGGCAGGAGAACGTTTGTCAGAATGTGCTATACTAGGATAAAGTGCGCCGAGATTGTACACAAGTTTGACGAGAGCGTATAGTGGCTGTTTAGGAGAAATACAATGAGTGATCCACAGGCGATCTTTTTGTCTCTGGTTCTGGAAGTCAATGACGACGGCTATCTGGCGTCTGTGCCTGATATGCAGGGCGCTTTTGCGGAGGGTGATACCGTAGAAGAAGCTATCTTCAACTGCATTGATGTGGTCAAGATGATCGCGGCTTATCGCGCTGAACGCGGTGAAAGTCTAGGCTTTAGCAAGTTTGCTCTGGCTCCCAATACGCGGCTAACGATGGCGATGCCGGTTGGAGTCGGTTAAAATGCCCGAACTGCGCGAATTGAGTTACCGGGAGCTAACCCGCCGCTTGCGCAAATTTGGATTCCGCTTCTATCGTCACGGCAAAGGCTCTCACGAATTATGGGTGCGCGACACTGACGGAAAAGTTGTGCCAGTTCCGCATCATCGGGGTAAGAATATCCGTAAGGGAACAGTGCGAGCGATTATCCGGGAAGTCGGTGTTAGTTTGACAGAGTTATTGGAATTGTGACGGAATGTTCAACCACGAACGTCTACCTTCGCAGCATCCGCCCGAATGTCTGCATTCTGCAGAATGTCTGCATTCTGCAGAATCTGCGCTAAATTTTACAAAAGATTCGCGTAGATCAGCGAGATTAGCGGTTCATCTCCCGACTACCCGACTAATGACCAAAGGACTCCTCCGTGCCTGACATCGTCATCCAAGCCGAAAATCTGGGCAAGAAATACACCACCGGCCACCAGGCGGAGAATGGCCGGTACGTGACCCAGCGCGGGGAATTTGCGCCAAACTATGGTATCATAGAGACAAGGACAGATGTTTAGGAACGAAAATTGTATAACTGTCCATATTGTGTTGCCCTTCAGGCACATGAATCAGACACTTATTTAGTCCCCGTTCCTTAAATCTTTCTGAGTCTTGTTTAGGACGCAGATTCACGCTGATGAACGCTGATCGATAGTAGAAAGTGAGTGAGCCATGAAAACACCATCAATTGCAGAAGCAGCCGCAGCCTACGGAACAGCCGTGGTAGATTTACAGCAGCCGCTGATTCTACAGCAAGAAGGACGACCTTTCGCAGTACTGGTTTCCTTCGAGGAATATCAGCACTGGCAGGCGCTGGCCTTGGATGAAGCGCAGCGCCGGCAGGCCGGATGGCAAACACTGGGAAGTCTGTTGGCAGACATCCATCAACGACCCAGCGACTACACCCCCGAACAAATCGAGGCTGAAATTGGGCTTGCCAGAACTGAGGTCAAACAGGCGCGGAATGAGCATCGTCGCAGTCATTGATACGAATGTATGGGTTTCTGCATTTCTGAACCCTGACGGATATCCCGCACGTATGATCGAGGCAGCTAAGAACGAAGCGTTTCTCATCGTTAGCGCACCACCGCTACTGGATGAACTACAAGAAGTCTTACGTCGTCCCAGGATCAGAAAGATACGAAATATTACGGATGATCAGATTGCACGCTTTGTCGAAGGCGTTGCTGCGGTTGTGCAACTCGTTCCTGTACTTGGCGAGTTCAATCTTTGTCGAGACCCGGATGATGATCTTGTTTTAGAAACGGCGATTCGCGGAAAGGCCAGCTATGTGATCACGCGGGATGAAGATATGACACGTGACCTGGATTTACAAGAACACCTGGGGCGCTTTAGTATAGAGATACTGACGGTTCAGCGATTCATCGACATATTGCATCAGGATAAGAATTCTGTATGATCTCCATTACCCTCCACCCTGACACCCCATCCCAGCGCCCGCCCGCGACGGCGACTGCCTCCGCGCCCGCCGCGGCAAGCCACACCAATAAGGAATTGTACACGGATTTTACGGATGCTACGGATTGTTTTATTGGAAAAAATCCGTGTTCTCCGTGTGCATCCGTGTACCACAACAACTATGACTGACGTCGTCATCCACGCCGAAAACCTGGGCAAAAAATACACCATCGGCCACCAGGCGGAAAACGGCCGCTACGTGGCTCTGCGCACACAAGGACGTGCGCTGCGAGATCCGGCGCGGGGAGTTTACGCCAAACTATGGTATCATAGCAATGATGACAGGTATAGAGTCATCCGATTTATCTGGGTTAGGGCCTAACCACGCAAATTCTGGCCCATTGAGCAAGAAACGAGCATCGTAGGTCCTTTTGGTTCCGGCTTGTCCGGGTTAGGAGAAGCATCATGAGAAAAGCACTACAATTAACCGCGGTGATCGAACGCGAAGACGACGGTTATGTGGCAACGTGCCCAGAACTGGATGTCGTGAGTCAAGGCGATACGATCGAGCAAGCACGGACGAATCTACTGGAAGCCGTCGAAGGATTCTTTGAAGTCGCATCCCCCTCAGAGATCAAGCGCAGGCTAAAGACAGAAACCTATGTAATGCCCATTATGCCGACCGCGCCAAGTATGAGACGGGTATCTCATGCCTAAATTGCGTGTCCTTTCCGGCCAAGAAGTATGCAAAATCATGTTCCAACATGGCTTCGTGGAAGTGCGGCGAAAAGGAAGCCATATCATTATGCAGAAAAAGGAGAAACTAACGACGATCACCTCCCCGTACCTGACCATCAAGAATTGCGGATTGGCACGCTTACAGGGATCATAAGACAGTCTGGCCTGCCACGCTCACTTTTCGAAACAAAATGATTGATATTGCCCTCCACACTGACACCCCACCCCAACACTCGCCCTCGACGGCGACTGCCTCCGCGCCCGCCGTGACAAGCTACACCGATAAGGACTTGTACACGGATTTCACGGATGCCACGGATTGTTTTATAGGGAAAAATCCGTGTTTTCCGTGTACATCCGTGTACCAAAAACACTATGACTGACATCGTTATCCAAGCCGAAGCCCTGGGCAAGAAATACACCATCGGCCACCAAGCCGCCAACGGCCACTACGTGGCCCTGCGCGATGGACTGGCCAACAATGCGCGCAAAGGTTTGCGCCGCGCCTTCTGGCGCACCACCCAAACCTGCTGCGCGGCAAGCCGATCATCCAGAGCAACCACCTGGAAGAGGTCTGGGCGCTCAAGGACGTGCGGTTCGAGATCCGCCGCAGGGAATTTGCGCCAAACTATGGTATCATAGAGACAAAGACGAGGTAAAGGGCCAAGGGAAAAGGGACATATAAGATGAACCGCGATGAAGTGCAACACTATATCCCGGCAATCATCGCCTGCTTGCAGCCGCTGGACCCAGCGCAGGTCATCCTCTTTGGTAGCGGTGCGCATACGCAAACAGGCGAGATCGGTGACTTGGACTTGCTCGTGGTCACAAAGGCCGATTACGTACCGCGCACCTACCGGGAGAAAGAAGAAATCTACCTGACCGTGGCGCAAGCGCTGCGCGCCATCCGCCGACGCATTCCCGTAGATTTAATTGTGCATACCCGTCCGATGTATGACCGCTTCATCGAACAGAACAGCCAGTTCGCCCGGCGCGTCGTCCAGGAAGGGAGGGTGCTCTATGAAAGCGATCACCCGGAAGATTGATACAATCCTGTCAATCCTGTTAATCCTGTCCAATTTCCGAAAAGGAACTTCCCCCCGTGTCTGACATTGTCATCCAAGCCGAAAACCTGGGCAAGCACTACACCACCGGCCACCAGGCGGAGAATGGCCGCTACGTGGCCCTGCGCGCTCAAGGACGTGAGCTTCGAGATCCGGCGCGGGACATTCGAGCCAAACTATGGTATCATGGAGACAAGGACGGGTGTCGAAATCCTTGGATCGAACAGAGGTGTGCAATGACCGAACTTAAGGACCATATCACTGAGAAATTGGCGGTTTTACCCGAATACGATCTCTATCAGGTATGGGATTTTGTCCGATATCTTGAATGGCGTAAGGCAAAACCGGATAGCGATACGAACTTGCCTTCGCCGTATTCCCCGAATCGAGATCGCCTTATCGGCCTATTCGACGGACCGCCAGATCTTGCGTCGCGCGCTGAAGATATTCTGCAACAAGCTGCGGCAAAATACTCCGGATGGACATGGAAGAACAACGCGGCATAGCCGATACCGGATTTGTGGTCGCATTGTTGAACCGCACGGATGCCAAACATCAGGTTGTGGCGGAGGAATATGCACGGCAACCTTATCCCATTCTTCTACCGCAGACCGTTTTGGCCACACCATTGCCCATATTTTGACCTGTTGCCGTAAACTATGACCAACCTCACCCTCCACACCGAAACCCCATCCCAACGCCCGCCCGCGACGGCGACCCTCTCCGCGCCCGCCGTGGCAGGCTGCCCAAACGCAGACTACAAGACTAACGACACCCGACTAACGACTTCCCGACTAACGACTAAAGGACTCCCCCGTGCCTGACATCGTCATCCAAGCCGAAACCCCGGGCAAGCACGACACCATCGGCCACCAGGCGGAGAATGGCCGCGCCGTGGCCCTGCGCGCTCAAGGACGTGCGCTGCGAGATCCGGCGCGGGGAGTTTGCGCCAAAGTATGGTATCATAGGGACGATGACAAGGTAAAGGACCCAAGGGGAAAAGGGATCACATTGTCACGGGATAAAAATCAATGAAAACCATAGATAGCGCGTTACTCGATGAGACGGTGCGGCGGATTGTAGCCACGTTTGATCCACTCGCCATCTATCTCTACGGCTCGCACGCCTATGGACAACCGCACCAAGATAGCGACATCGATTTGTTGGTTGTAGTCGATTCATCCCCGTTGCCGCCCCACCAACGCGCGGTCGCGGCCTACCGGGCGTTGCGCGGCCTTTTCGCACCGGTCGAGATCAAGGTCGCGACCCGTGCAGAGTTCGAACGTCGCGCGCAGTGGCAAAGCTCCATTGAGAAGATCGTTCAGGAAAAGGGCAAGGTGCTCTATGCAGCCGGTATCTGACGAGATTAAGGCCTGGCTGGACAAGGCCAGCAGCGACTTCCTCGCCGCACAGATTTTGATCGAACATAGCACCCTCGCATTGGGGCCGGCAGCCTTTCACTGCCAGCAGACTGCCGAGAAGGTGTTCAAGGCTTTCCTCGTTCTCAAAGCAGTGCCCTTTGACAGGGTTCACAACCTTGTTTATCTGCTGGATCTGTGTGAAACGGCAGAGCCGGATTTCGCTGCTTTGCGCAAAGCGGCTGAAAGCCTGACGCCTTATGCCGTTGAAATCCGCTATCCGGGCGATAGTCTCGAAATCTCATCGGAAGAAGCGCAACAGGCGCTCGCCGCTGCTAAAGCAATATGGGACAAAGTCCTCAGTTTCATTCCGTGTGAGCTGCATCCATCTATTCCACAGGACAGTTCTGTATGATTCCCATTGCCCTCCACCTCGACACCCCATCTCAACGCCCGCCCGCGACGGCGACCCTCTCCGCGCCCGTCGTGGACGCCGTGACAAGCGACACTGACAAGGACTTGTACACGGATTTGACGGATGCCACGGATTCTTTCATAGGAAAAAATCCGTGTTTTCCGTGTGCATCCGTGTACCAAAAATACTATGACTGACGTCGTCATCCACGCCGAAAACCTGGGCAAGAAATACACCATCGGCCACCAGACCGAACGGAACCGCTACGTAGCCCTGCGTGACGTGCTGGTCAACAACGCGCGCGCCTTCTGGCGCACCACCGGCGACCTGCTGCGCGGCAAGCCCATCATCCAGGGCAACGACCTGGAAGAAGTCTGGGCACTCAAGGACGTGAACTTCGAGATCCGGCGCGGGGAAACGGTGGGCATCATTGGGCGTAACGGTGCTGGCAAATCAACGCTCCTCAAGGTGCTCAGCCGCATCACCGAGCCGAGCGCCGGGCGGGTCACGCTCAAGGGCCGGGTGGCCAGCCTGCTGGAGGTGGGTACGGGTTTTCATCCCGAGTTGACCGGGCGGGAGAACGTTTATCTCAACGGCGCGATTTTGGGGATGACGCGCGCCGAAGTCAAGCGCAAGTTCGACGAGATTGTCAATTTCTCAGGAATAGAGAAATTTCTAGACACGCCTGTGAAGCGCTATTCCAGTGGGATGTATGTCCGGCTGGCCTTCGCCGTCGCTGCCCACCTGGAGCCGGAGATCCTGATGGTTGATGAGGTTTTGGCAGTAGGTGATACAGAGTTCCAGAAGAAGTGCCTTGGCAAAATGGGAAGTGTGGCCAAGGAGGGGCGCACGGTCCTCTTCGTGAGCCACCAGATGGCAGCGATAGAGAGCTTCTGTGATCGCACAATACTGCTGGAGTCGGGTTCTATACTTAAAGATGGACCACCACCTGCGGTCATCGCCGAATATTTGGAACTGGTATATAGTATAGAACCGAAGAGAACGGAATTGAGGACGCTTTTGAATCGATCTGGTAACGGATATGTTCGTATAGTAAGTTTTCACGTTGAAAACGCTCAGGGTAAGCCTGTTTCAGCGGTCAAATGCGGATCTGATGTTACACTGGTATTAGCATGTGAAGCCGGGGAGATATCCGCACAGCCAACTGACCTAGACGTTGGGTTCTATATATTCGACTATCAAACTCAGCGCCCTGTGTCCGTAGTATACAATTCATATCAGAATATAACTTTCTCACTATCCGAAACGTACGCGGAAGTAAGATGCACTCTGGTGGAACTGCCAATCCCCCCGGGGCGTTATAACGTGGGTGCAAGGGTTACAGCTAACGGTATTGAGGCCGACAGGCCGAGACAGAGCGTTGGGAGCTTCGATGTAGTTGTGGGGGATTTCTACGGTACCGGCAAGACCGGGCCAACGGAGAACGTGGCGGTGATGTTGAAGGGTACCTGGACCTTTCAGGAACAAAGGCTAGCCAGATCAATGGTACTGGACAGGTAGTTAGGTACCTGGTCGTCTAGTGATCAAGGTGCAGGAGGACAATAGTGACAAAGTTCGCCCGACGTCAAATGAATCGTGTTGTGTCGCTTGTGAAGGCTCTACGAAGACAACGCGAGTCAATACGCAGTAGGATTCTGAGACGAGGGGTGGCAAAAAGGAAAGCTCTCTATGAAGCCCTGGCCCTATCGGAGCGGTATCACGCTTATCCGGAGATGACGTTTATTGTCCAGTCTTTCAACAAAGCCCCTGTTGTTGCTCAAATACTGGACCGACTTCTTAGTTATGATGTTCAGAATATCATTCTAATCGATGATGGATCAATTGACAACACCTATAGGATTGCCAAGCAAAGGCTTCTAGGCAGGGATCACTTGATCATCCGAGCTAATGATCTACATGAAGTCAGTACGTATAGGCTTGCACTACGGCTAGTCACCACCAAGTACGCTTGTCTAATGCAAGATGATGACCTCCCCCCAAAAACTTCTCAGTGGGTATCAACGTGTATACGGCTATTCGAATTCGATGAAAAACTTCTCGTATTAGGGCTCCGAGATGGCATCAACTATCGCTACTTTGGCGATGGCCCGATGCAAAGAGACTCGATATACCAAACCGATGGGCAAAGGTTCTGGATTGATGAAGTCTTTGCAGGTGAGGTGGTAGTACCCAGTATACGTCTAGACGAAGAACTTTATGTGGAGTACTGCCAGATTGTTAATCGCGCCCCAGTCGTTCTCAGAGTTGACGATTTCCTCGCAGCAGGAGGTATCGACCCTGCTTTTGCGCCCTTCCAGAATGATGACGAGGACTACTGCTTACGCACTTGGCAACACGGTAACCGTGTAATGATTATCAGCGGACTAACCTTTCACCGCGATGTGGGTATAGGTGGGATGCGTGCTTTCAATGATATCGCCAGGAACAGACGTACTCAGCATATGTGCGATAATTGGGCCAGAGTATCGCAACGGTATCGGTCGTTTGTGAATTCAGGTGAGGTGATGCGGCTGGTCAATTCTGCGAACAGAGAATTCATTGCCAACAATCGGCTCTAGCCCCCGCTCCAGGTAAAGCTGCACGAGTTCTGCTGGGAGGAGAGTAGGCGGCATAGTCTGATGAAGAGTGTCCTGAAGTTATGTGCGTAGGAATGGGAGTGCTAGTCGCCTCGGGTATCAGGCCTTGGGGGCGGTATATGCTGTAGTTAGCTGTTGCGCAAGCAGGTTGTTGCACCACAACAGGTACGGATTCACTGCAGCAAGAAGGAGAATCATAGATGATGAATTGGCACAGTGGAAGTGAGTGTCCCGCGGTCCTGTTTCTTGTCTTTAACCGCCCCGATCTGACGGTTAGGGTGTTTCAGGAGATCAGAGCGGCTCGCCCAGACCGGTTGTTCATCGCTGCAGACGGTCCGCGAGCCGATCGATCTGATGATGAAGGCTTATGCATTGAGACTCGGTCCATAGTAACTCAGATAGATTGGCCTTGCGAAGTCCACACTCTCTTTCGGGATAAAAATCTTGGATGCAAGAGGGCTGTCAGTAGCGCTATTACTTGGTTCTTTCAACATGTAGAGGAAGGGATAATCCTAGAGGATGATTGTCTTCCAGTCAACAGCTTCTTTGGCTTCTGCGCTGAGCTCTTGAAGCGTTATCGTATGGAAGAGCGGATCATGATGATAAGCGGTGACAATTTCGTGCCTAGGTCCAGGCTTCCAGACTATAGCTACCGCTTCTCGATCCACGCCCACATATGGGGCTGGGCCACTTGGCGACGCGCCTGGGAGCATTATGACGACAATCTTCAGGATTGGCCTCGCCTGCGCAGCACCTCCTGGCTTATCGAATGGCTGGGGGATAAAGCTGCCGCAGCCTACTGGCGGGCTATCTTCGATCAAGTGTATGCCAAGCAGATCGACACTTGGGATTATCCATGGACATACTCTTGCTGGGTTCAAAGAGGATTCACGGTGCTGCCAACAGTAAATTTGGTGTCTAATATCGGTTTTGATGAGCGTGCAACTCACACAGTGGACAGCAAGTCTGACAGTGCAAACCTTCGGCGTGATTCTATAACATTCCCACTGAGGCACCCGACAGTGTTGGCTCCTAATATAAATGCTGATCAGTACACCACTAGGCATCACTTTGGTGTTAGCTTTACCGTGCCAGCTTGGGGGAGATTGACACGACGAATCTCAAGGTTACTACATCATGTCAAGTAGATCGGTGTTCCCAAAATTGTTACGTTCTGGGGCGAGGTTTTTACTTCACCCCGACTATCGAAGAACACTTGTGGAGAAACGAAGACTGGCACAGCTTCCTCGTTATGTCGCAGGTGAAACGATGCTGCTCGGTCAGCCACTCCGGTTCTGTGATGCAGCCTCCGTGCTTTCCGCTTATAGGAGCATTTATGAGAACGGCATTTATGCTTTTGACACAGCGAAGATTGATCCAGTGATACTGGATTGCGGGGCAAATGTGGGCTTAGCCGTTCTATACTGGAAGCAACGCTACCCCCACGCTCACATCACTGCATTTGAGGCTGATCCTAATGCGTTCGCCTTACTGAAGCTCAATTGCAGCGCATTTGCCCCGACGGATGTTGCCCTCGTGAACAAAGCAGTATGGGTCACCAATGAGGTCTTACCATTTGTCGGGGACGGGGCAGATGGTGGTCATATCGATGACACTAAACATGAAGCAATTGGTGGGAACCAGACAGTGTTTGTGGAGTCAATGAGGCTACGCGATTATCTGTGTGAGCGTTCCGTTGATCTCCTCAAACTCGATATCGAAGGTGCGGAAGTGGATGTCCTAATAGATTGTAGAGAATGTCTCGAGGGCGTGCAGCGAGTCTTTGTTGAGTATCACTCCTTCGTTAACCGATCTCAACGGCTTGACGAGGTCATCTCAGTTCTGCGTGGCGCTGGGTTCCGATACCATGTGCAGCCGGAATGGGTTGCTGCAAGACCTTTCCAGGAACGCGTGATCAACGGCGGCATGGATAACAGGCTCAATATCTTTGGATACCGACTGTGAGGTTGTATCTCCATATGCAATATGAAGCCTGTTTTGGCAGGTTCCATCCTGCCTGCATTGGGGCCAGGCGTCCACGAGACTCAAAGTCCATTGCATGGGAAAGCAAAACAACTTTCTATCTGAGCACAGGGCGTCCACTAGACGGGCACCGCACGTGCAACGTATCGGCTGAATAGGGGCTCGCGTGGGCACACAATGTATACAGCATTCACGAGAAGCAAAGCTATGAATATCTCCCTTACTGTTATCACTCAAGACAGTACAAGGGTGCTCACTGAATTCCGTCTAGAATCACTTTTGGTCCACTACGCACGAAGGCAGAGGAGTTACTTAAATTGTGAGGAGACTTCCCTTTGAAAGTCTTGCTACTTAATTCTAACGACAGCACAGGTGGTGCTGCACGCGCTGTTTACCGCTTGCACGCAGGACTGCATCGCCTGGACCAGGATTCAACTCTATTCGTTGCCCGGCGTAACAGCAGTGACGTGACGGTAAAAGCCTTCTCACCTGCTATAGATTTGTTTAGCCGATTACGTCGCCGCCTGTATCTGGAATGGATCAATCGCGATTATGCTAAATATCGGTCACGGCCTGAGGGATATGAATTATTCAGTGATGCTCGAACGCAATACGGCGCTGCTCCGTTAGGTCAATTACCTTCTTGTGATGTGATCAACTTGCATTGGGTCGCCAGTTTTATTGACTATGAAAGGTTTCTCACTCAGGTTCCCCAACGCAAGCCGATCATCTGGACTTTGCACGATATGAACCCCTTCACCGGTGGCTGTCATTATGATCAGAACTGCGGCCGGTATCGAAATCGCTGTGGCAACTGTCCACAGTTAGCCTCCGATGATGAAAAAGATCTCTCTCGGCGCATTTGGGAACGCAAGCAAAGAACCTTCACCAAGATTGCGCCAGATCAACTCCACATCGTCACGCCGAGTCACTGGTTGGCTCGGGAAGCCGAACACAGCACTTTGTTGGGAAGATTTCCGATCTCGGTAATTCCCAACAGTCTGGATACCGAGGTCTTTTCACCTCGAGAACGCGACGTAGCTCGCGCGGCGTTGGAAATACCCCAGGAAGCCATCGTGCTATTGTTCGTCTCCGATTGGACAGGTGATAGGCGCAAGGGATTTATGCAACTCGTGCAAGCGCTGTCTGGCTTAAGTAACTTACCTGATATTTTTCTCCTCTCCTTGGGTAAGGGAAAACCAGACCTTGAAATCACCATACCATACCGACATCTGGGACACTTAGAAGATGACCGACTGATGGCCCTCGTCTACAGTGCCGCCGATCTCTTTGTCATCCCGTCTTTACAAGACAATCTGCCTAACACGGTCCTAGAATCGCTCGCATGCGGCACACCAGTGGTTGGCTTCGATGTCGGTGGCATTCCCGATATGGTGCGTCCGGGTATCACAGGTCTGCTGGCTCCGGTTGGGAATGTGGATGGGCTGCGCGAAGCTATCGTTGAACTACTACAGAACCCTGCAATGCGAGCGGAAATGGCAGAGAATTGCCGCCACATCGCGGTAGAGGAATACGCGCTTGAAGTTCAGGCTCGTCACTACATACAGCTCTATCAATCTATGCTGGACAATTATGATTGAATTATTTGGTGCGACTATCGCAATACTTCTGACATGGGTCGTTTTGTTTCTCATCTTTGCCGGCCTTGGTCTACTCGTCCGGCGCGCTTTTGGACTGAGTATACACTGCGCCGAGAATTATCTATTGTGCTTCTGGACAGGATGGGCTATCGTCATCGCCATACTGCAAGTATGGCATCTGTTCCTGCCCATAGGATGGCCTGCCTTTGCGGTGATTTCACTGGTCGGCATAGCCGGTTTGCTCTGGAATGCGCATGATATTTGGCGCTGGATAAGAACGAAGTCCACTCGCAAACTGATCCTTGGCAGTTTCCTTTTCATCGTCGCTGTCTGGTTGGCCCAACGCGCTATGATGCCGCCTTTGGCCTATGACAGCGGCCTGTATCACCTGAATGCCGTGCGTTGGGCGGCATCTTACCCTATCGTTCCTGGTCTGGGCAACCTGCACGGGCGGCTGGCCTTCAATAGTGCCTACTTCCTCTACGTTGCCATGTTGGAAATCGGTCCATGGATTGGAAGATCTCATCATCTGGCCAACGGCCTCCTCTTTTGGGTCCTCTTTGCCCAAATCTTGCTCAGTGGTCTCAATCTACTCGACGTCCGTGACGGTTGGCAAACAAAGGACATCTTCCACGTCCTATTGCTACCTCCAATAATTTTCCAATCCCTAGACATAAATGTTTCCAGTCCCACACCGGACACGGCCATTTTTATTCTAGGAATCGTTCTAACTTCTCAACTACTTAACCTGTTTTCGCAAAAAGACTCCTCTAGCAAAAAGATTAAATATGATCTCTTGGTGATTATCCTTATTGTCTGCATCGGCATCACCGTTAAACTCAATTTTGCCGTATTGGGAGGAGTATCCGCACTTTTGGCGTTCCTTTTTTGGTTTGCTCGATACAGAGACGACCAAATTCAAGCCAGAAAAACACTGGCATGGACCGCCCTATGTATGGTAGCGATCATTCTTCCCTGGATGATACGCGGCGTTATTCTCAGCGGATATATTGCTTATCCCAGCACAATTGGGGCATTCCCCGTAGCATGGCGCATACCGCGGGAGGCAGCCATCGATGAGGCAAATTGGATTCGTAGCTGGGCCCGTGCTCCTGGCATCCATTGGAATCAAGTCCTGGGAAATTGGAACTGGTTCAAACCCTGGGCCTACAACATACTGAAAAACTACTTCAATGTGACAATTCCGCTCCTGCTAACCATTGGCAGTAGCTTGCTCATCTTTCCTTTGCGACTTGTCAAAATTCGAAAGTCCCAAACCATACAATGGGCCATTTTAACACCCTCACTCGCCAATCTCGCATTCTGGTTTATGACTGCCCCAGACCCCAGGTTCGCCGGCGCTTCCTTCTGGATCCTTGGAGCAGGAGCCGTCGCGCTCGCCATCGACCGGATAAAACAGCTAAAAAGAACCACCTTGTCTAGCGCTACCCTTTGCCTGTCTCTCATCCTGTGCATGATCCCCTTCCGTCACATGACCCTTTACTATGGGCCAGGAGAAGATCATGGATTCCACGCTACCCCACGCAGCGAATTGACAACTTTCGTAACGAGGAGTGAAGTGCTTCTCTATACGCCCCAAGAGGGTGATCAATGCTGGGACGCACCACTGCCGTGTACCCCATACCCCAATGCTGACCTGCGCCTTCGTCGGCAGGGAAATCTCGGTAGCGGTTTTCTATTGGAGACCAACGAGTGATCAATATGCATTGTCCAACCTTACATGAATTGCCCCCTGCCTCACCGTCCCGCAGGACCGGATGGCCCTGGACGGAGGAGAGCGAACAACTACCGGCGACGATGCCCAACGGCAAATCCTGGCCCCGGATCAGCATCGTCACGCCATCGTACAACCAGGGACAGTTTATCGAGGAAACGATCCGTTCGGTGCTGCTGCAGGGGTATCCAAATCTGGAATACATCATGATGGACGGTGGTAGTACAGATCGCAGCGTGGAGATCATCCGTAAATACGAACCGTGGCTGGCCTATTGGGTAAGCAAACCTGATGACGGGCAATCGGCGGCGATTGGGGAGGGATTCAACCGGTCTACTGGGAACATACTCGCGTGGATTAACTCGGATGACCGGTATCTTACGGGGACGTTTGCGCGCGTTGCGCGTTTCTTTACAACTCGCCCAAAGGTAGCCTTCGGTTGTGGCGATATCAATAGCATTGATGTCGAAGGAGCGTTCATCAAGCGGGCCTATGTAGTGCGCCCATGGCCCTTTATCACAGCCAACACCGGCTGGCATCGCTGGTTCCAGCAGGGAAGCTTTTGGCGGCGAGATATCTACGAAAAGGTGGGAGGCGTTGACGTGTCACTGCAATTCTGCATGGATACGGAACTATTCATTCGTTTAACCAGGGCCGGGATCGGTCGGAGAATCCCCGGCCCACCTTTAGCAGAATTTCGGAGTCATGAGGCGGCCAAAACCTCTATCTTGTTGGATGTATATGCTCAAGAAACCGCACTCCTGATCAAAAGATACGGTAATCCAAAATGGATCAGTCACCCACGTCTGCTTATGCTTCTATGGCAGTTATGGAACAAGCCACTAGGCTTGCGTAAACGGGTTATTCGCTGGTTGGGATGGGAGTATTGATGCAACCAAGATATTTTGGCACCATTCTAAGGTAAAATATCCATGATTGATGACAAAAACCTGTGGCCAGATAATAATCGGGAATGGCAGATGAGCGAACAATCTGAACCAGGACTGGTCAGCGTGATTATGCCCGCCTATAACCGCGCTCATTTGATCGTCGAGACCATTGATAGTGTCTTTGCCCAAACCTACCGTCCCATCGAGTTAATCATCGTCGACGATGGCTCAACAGACAACTCAGCCCAAGTCATAGATGGGTGGCGCAAGCGCTGTGTGAACGAAACTGGATTCGAGTTGACATATCTTCATCAGGCGAACCAAGGGCCCTCCGCAGCACGCAACCGGGGCCTAATTGCGTCGCGGGGCGAATATGTCCAGTATCTTGATTCCGACGACAGGCTTTCATCGCACAAAATTACAATTCAGATGACATACGCTAAAGAACACCCGGATTATGTGATTCACGGTCCCTGGCGGCTTTTCAACGTTCAGCACGACAGCCTTCATGTTGGTATTCTTAACTCGCCCGATAGTGGGCGTTATCCCTTCACATCTGGCGACTACTTGAAAACTTGGTGCATGGGGTACCTTGAACCCCCACATTGCTTTCTATGGCCGCGCAAGTGGATACATCGCATTGGGCCCTGGGATGAAATGCTTGTGGGGCCGGATGATGTTGAATACCTGGGGCGTGCTTTTTTGCTGGGAATCCGGCTGGCATATGCCCCTGGCAGCATTGCCTATTACCGACTGCACAGTGATGCGGTACGGGTCAGCGGCTCAACATCCGAACGGACTATAGAGTCTATGTTCAGAATGTGCGAAAGGATGGAACGCGGTTTCCGTCAACTGGGACTGTGGGACACCTACGGTCGCTTTTTGGCCTATAAATACTACGAGATTGCCCGGAAAAGCGCCTTACACTATCCAAGACACTACCGAGCTGCTCTGCACCAGTACAAGCTTCTTCGCGAGACCGGTTCCGGCAGACCGGGCACAATACGTCACCGCCTGCTTGCTAGTACTATGGGAATCCGTGCTGCTGAAATATTGTCCTATATGCTTCGGAAGATAGGCCTCTCCGTGCATAAGATTCCTATGAACAGATGCAGTGACTATCAAGAAATGGAAAGCTTGGATTCTGATCAGGGCGGGCGCTAAGATGAAATATATACACAAAAAACTGATAGATATATGCAGCCGTGCAGTTGGAGCTAAGATTCTCATCTTCTCCGGTAACGGCGCTGGCATTGGTAACCGGCTGAAATGCATGGCCTCTTATCATATCTACCACGGCTTGGAGCACGCGTTAATGTTCTGGAATTCAAGAGGGTGGGTTAGTGCACCATTTGGAGCTTTATTTCAGCTAGATGAAATAAAAGGTTTCAACGCTATTGCAGCAAATCTTCGAATCCTCAACGGCTATACTTATCCATCGATGGGAGAGCATGAATACTGGAGACTCAAAGTTAATCCTGAGGAAGTTGATTCATCCTTTATGGTCGAGCGAGATGGGCACGTATTCCCAAGTATAGATTTCCGTTTTCAGGATATCCCGTACACGGTTCGTAGAAAGTATCTCGATTTCTTTCGGCTGCTGCGACCTTCTCAGCAGGTGCAAAAACGTGTAAACTCCGTGGATATCGATGAGTCTTTTATCTCTGTGCATGTTAGAAATCCTGTTAAGGCATCGGACAAGAAAGCAAACGTCTGCGGCATCGATGTATTCATAGAAAAAATGGAGCAGTACCCAAAAGGAACGAAGTTCTTCATTTCAACTATGGGTAGACAGTATTCTGATGAGCTACGAGACGTTTTCGGCAAAAACATAGTGGAACTGCCTGACAAAGACTACACTTCTATGCGGGATGCAGCTGCTGACATGTATCTCCTTAGCAGTGGAAGAGAACTGGTTGTCTCACAAGGTTCGACTTTCTCGGAATGCTCGTGGTGGATGGGAGGTTGTAGGCAGGATGTTACGACGCTCTGGCCTCGA
>Ga0334882_1000904_pt1 | contig 40211 bp, 44 predicted proteins | sample GraSluR1_MG_5_FD_207226 | JGI IMG/M metagenome (GOLD analysis project Ga0334882, IMG submission 207226) | Sludge microbial communities from methane-producing bioreactor in Wageningen University, Netherlands - Granular Sludge_15_04-R1 | ecosystem: Engineered > Bioreactor > Anaerobic >... | reverse complement strand
ACTCTAAATTAAAAATTATTAATAATAAAAGTGTACTTTTATGAAATATCATTTGTACACTATCAAACAATATAAAATAAGCATTGTATATCCTCAGAAAAAATTAAATTATCGGACACCTTGTTTTTTAAATTATTACTATTCTCATTTTCATCATATGAAAAAAATTTATTTTCAATTTTAAGCAATAGTTATCCCTCCAAAAGAATATAAAAGATAAAAAGCTAATCCTAAAAGAGAAAGAAAAATCAATATAATATCTAAATATGTAAATCCTACTTTTGCTATATTAGTTCTTTGTTTTGGACTACTTAATCCTCTAGTTAAAGATGCTGCTGATAATTCATCACTAGTTTTAACTGCATTAATTAAAACTGGAACAAAAAAATATTCCATAAGAGTTACAGGAGATTTTAAAGAATCAAAGTTAAGTCCAATACCTTTCATTTTCATAGCATCCCTAATAGATTTAATCTCATCAAAAAGCGTTGGAAAATATCTAAAAATTACAGATAACGGAATTATAATTGATTTTGGAACTTTTATCTCTTCCATTGATGCAACAAATTCACTAACTCTAGTGGTACTTATTACATAATATCCCATTAATATACTCGGAGCCATACGAGCAATTAAATTTCCAAAAGTAAGAGATATTGTATTTAAAGCACCATGAGTAATTGGAACTAAATAAATTAAAGAAATTTGAGCAAAAATAAATAATATTAAATATATAATAGCTGCTTTTTTATGATTAGATATAAATAAGCAGAAAAATGGAATTGAAATTAAAATTAAAGTTGAATATAAAGGAGCATCTGAAAATACAATAAAACTTAAAATAATAAGAACAAGTATTTTAGTCCTAGGATCAATATTAATATTAGAATTATATGATTTATTAGTTAATAACTCCATTTTATCACTATGCAAATCCTGCTTTTTTAAAGTGTTTATCAAGTACTTTTTCTCCAATATAAGCTCCAATAATACCAAAAATAAAAGAAAGAATTACTAAAAGAACAAAAACCCAATCTTGAAATATCCACATTACAGAATTTGTATACTCTGTTCCCATAGAACTTGTCATATATCCTAAATAACTATCTTTTAAAACCCACATTGGTAACATCTTTCCCATAATTCCAATACAAAATATACCATATCCTAAAATTGACATTTTTCTTGATTTATAAGAACCTAACTTAAGAATTAAATCAGATATAATACCAAATATTATAAATGTTAAAAGTGGAACCCAAGTACCTCCTGATAAAAACATTATAAGTCCTGAAATCACAGACAGTAATGTAACCATACCAAATTTTTTAACTTTTGTTAAAAAAAGCATAAAAGGAATTCCAGCTATAACTGCAATTAAAGGAGGTAATGCAACCATAAAAATTGGAATGTATCCAATCATTGCAACTGCAAAAACAACAATCATGTAAATTGCTGAAAAAATACCTGTAGTTATAAAATCCTGTACATTTAATTTATTCTCCATAAAACACTCCCAATTATTATATAAATTAATTTTATCGATTATGCAAATCCTGCTTTTTTAAAGTGCTTATCAAGTACTTTTTCACCAATATAAGCTCCAACAATGCCACCAACAAACGCAGATATTAATAAAACAACAAAAACCCAGTCCTGAACCATCCAGATTACAGAGTTTATATATTCTGCACCCATCTGACTTGTCATCTGAGCCACCCAAGTCTCTTTCATAATCCACATAGGTAACATATTTCCTATACTAGCCATACAAAATACACCGTATCCTAAAATTGACATTCTTCTTGATCTATAAGAACCTGATTTAAAAATAAAATCAGCTATAATACCAAATATTAAAAATGTTAAAATCGGAGTCCATGTGTGTCCTGATAAAAACATTATAAGCCCTACAATAAAAGCCAATATTGTAACCATACCAAATTTTTTAACTTTTGTTAAAAAAAGCATAAAAGGAATTCCACCAACTATTGCAACTAACAGAGGTAAAGCAGCCATGAAAATTGGAATGTATCCAATCATACCAAACGCAAAAACAACAATTATAAAAATTGCTGTGAAAATACCTGTAGTTATTAAATCCTGCACATTTAAACTATTGTTCATAATATTTCTCCAAAATTAAATATAATATAAAGTTGAACCCAACTTTAATCTATATATAAATTAATTAGTATTTAAATTTTAGTATGCCTAAAATTAATTGAGGCGTATAAAAAATTTATGAGTATTATTAATAAAATACAAATATTTCATTTATTCATTTTTATCTATATTAAAAATTATTGTTTTCGCTATATTAAAATAATACTTAAGTATATATAAATTTACCCTATAACTGAAAGAATATTCATATATTCAATTGATAATATTGACATATAAAATAAAAATAGATATTTTAAGAGTTTAATTTAGATTTAAACTAATTATAATTTAATAATTAATTTCATAATAATAAAATTTTGGCTTTGTAGAAATCCTTTTTTATTGGATTTATGTTAATCGATGTATTTTGTATATTGTATTTTTGAGTTTAGTTTCTTTATTTGATAGTTTAATGCTTCTACTTTTATTTATTTCGCTGAATAATCTTTTTATAGCAGTGAATACAATTTCAAATTGTTTCTTTTTCTATATATTTTGTGTTGAAATATTGTTTGACTTTTTAATCTGTATTTTCCTGTTTTTGCTCTTTTTTTCAATGGTATTTGGTCAAATGCATTTATTTCTTCATTTATGTATTTTCTTATAGGTTCTGTATCGTATGCTCTATCTGCTACAATATATTTTGATTGATATTTCTTTGTTTTCTTAATTGATCTTATTGCAAATTGTGTATCGTGAATTGGACTTTTTTGTGTTTGATAATTTAAAATTAAGCAAGATTCAGTATCGATTGCAATGTGGTTTTTAATGTAGTTTTTTCTTTTTTTTTGCGTATTTGGGTGTAATATTTATTTGCATGGTCGTTTGTGAATCCTATTCCATCTAATACAATAATTTTTGGTTTTATTTTCTTTTCCATAAAATTATTGGTTTATTTTGTTTAAAACTTCTGTGGAGATTCTGTTGAAGAATTTTTGTATTGTGGTGAAGCGTGGTACTCTTTTGATATGTAAAAATTTCTTTAATTGATTAGATAAGTCAATTAAAAAAACTTATTTTGCGATATGTTAATTTTAAGTATATTTTTAATGTTAATATTCTGAATAATAATAGTTGTGAGTATAAATGATTATAAATAGTTGTAATATTTATTTAAACTTATTTTTACATATTTATTAGTGGAAATAATAAATTTTATAATGTTATTTTCATTGCATTGTTTTTAGTTCGATTTTTAATTTTTTTAATGTAATTTTTTACAGGTTTTTCAAAGTTAAAATCGGAAAGGTTTAATTGCTTTGAAGTCAAACTATTAAATGTAGAATATGTGTTTTTGGGTTTTATATTAATATATATTCTCAGTTTTAATATTTATATCTTTTTTATTCTTAATTTTAAAAATACTATTTAAATAATAAAAATATTAAGATTTAATGAATAATTTATTTGTTGATTTAAAAATAGATTAATATTATTATAGATTTTGTTGTGATGTGCAATATCATGTGCAAAAAAATTAGGATTTCTACAAAGCCTAAAATTTATTAAATTAAAAAATTAAATTAATTATTGGTGAATAAAATATGACAGATAAAACCGTAGTTATAGAACATTTAATTACAAAAGATTTAGTAAATTTTGATGATAAAAAAGACACTTGTCGTTTTGGATATGATTCTGATTTTGTGAATTTCATGATAATGGAATCTGATGATGATTTAAGAGTAATTAGATTAGCAAAATTAAAAGAAGAATTAAATAAACTTTGTAAAGATGTTAATATTGATAAAGATAATGAATTTGTACTTGTTACTGATTTTTCATGTTTTAAAAAAATGTTAAAAAAAGAAGGGATAACTGAAGAAGATATAAAAGATTCAAGATAATTTATGTATAAAAATTTTAACACATATAACACCTCACATAATAGCAACTTAAAAATCTGCTTCTAGTGGTGCATATTGGTCTTATTTTCTCATAGTTAACATTCCTACTGGCCTTATAGCTACTCCATACCTCCAGTATTAAGTTCAGTTATAAGGTAATTATTTATTTTTAAAATATATCCCATAATAGTTATTTAAATAATAAAATAAGTAGATTTGTATATACCTATATTTAGACAAATATACCTATTTTGTACCAAATTTTAATAATTTCATGAAATTTATAACTATTTTGTCGTGATTTTGTAAATAAAACATGCATTTATATGAAAAAGTTTGGTAACACACTATAAGAGAAAAAAAAGTTTAAAACATTACAATATGTAAAAGTTTTGTAACTTTTGTAACATTATAAAATTAGGTGTTTTTAGAACACTTGGAACAGTATAATTTTTTAATCTATTAAAAACAAAAAATAATAATAAAAATTTAAAGGTGATTTTTAAATGGATAAAAAAGATATGATAATTGTTTTGTTAGTGTTGATTGTGGGTATTGGTGCTGTTTTTACTGGTGCTTACATTTATTTTAACGAAACAAATAATAATGATAATAATAGTACACAAACAAATATAACAACTAACAATACCACTAATACTACAAATGTAACAAATACAGAAACACCAATACAAGAACAGAGTAATACCAACAATCCCCCTCAAAAAGAATCTACTTCTAAAGAAGGTTATGGGGATTGGCAAGAGGATTATGAAACTGGACAATATGATGAAGATGGTAATCCTATATATAGGAGTGTATCCTCTAATTCTAAAGGAGGACAAAGTGAGCCAGGTATTTATGAACAGTATTGGTCTTCAAATGGTCCAATAAGTAATGAACGAATAGGATGAATAATAATCACCAACTTAGTTCGTTTTCAATCCAGCACTAGGGCTCATATTTGATATACTGCACCATATGGTCTGCTTGGGTGACATGTATTTATATCTACCCAACTACCACCAACTTTGAATTGTGCCCAAATATGATTAGGGTTTTTAGTAAATCTTACAGTTAATCCTACTGCACGAGCCATAGACACATAAAGTCTTGAATTATCACAACAAGCACCTGTCCTTAGTTCTAATGTTTTTTTATCACCATATCTTGTACCATTATAATTATCATATTTAATATTGTTTTTGACGCTTCTTCTTTTTGTAATATTATTGTATCTTTTCCTTTTGGATTTACTTGCATTGGTTCGTATGTTGTAGCTTGTTTAATGATTCCTATATTAACATCTTTGTCATCACTATTTTTAATGATATTAAGATGTTTTCCTTCAACTAATAAGATAGCATATGTTACTACATGGTTAGAATATTTTTTAACAAATTTAGATGTTTTATCACACCTTAATTCATAAAGATATTCGCTGAATTCTTTTAATTTATCAATAATTTTTTAAACCTCTTATTTGATGTGTTAATTTATGTTTAAAAAGTAAATAAAAGTATTTAGTTAAAAGAATAAAAAAATAAAACCTAAAAAATAATAAATAATGTTCAAATTTATTAAAAGTAATCCAAAAAATGAAAGTTATATGTTTAAAAAGAATTTAATTAATATAATCCATTCTTAAAAAAAGATCCAGAAAAACAATAATTTATTTATTATTCATCTTCAAATCTTTCTTATCTATATTTAACCACTCAATGATTAACTTTAACCATGTTTGATGTTTTGTATCCTTCATATTCTGCTATTGCTATAATAACTATCAGGATTTAAATTAATATTTATCTTACTAAAAAAATGATACTGTCAAAAAAAGTAAAAGTAGATTAGAAATATAAAATTATTCTCTAGAAATAAAATCAACAGAATTCTTATTCATAACAATACTTTTATTCCACTCATCACTAGTTTCAGGAAAATCACTTCTAAAATGAGCTCCTCTAGATTCTTTTCTAAGAATAGCTGATTTTACAATAATAATAGCTATTTCCACCATATTAATAACTTCTAATGCTGTTTGAAGTTCAATGTTATATTGTTTATAATCTGGAATTCCAAGTTCATTTAATTTATTTTGAATTTTAGTTAATTCATCTAATGCTTCATTTAAAGATTTTTCAGAACGAATAATAGCTACTTTTTCCCACATTAAAGTTTTTATCTGTTTTTTAACATCACTTGGTTTAATAGGGCCTTTTTTAAATAACTCTTTAATTCTATTTTCTTCTTTAGCTATTAAATCTTTATTTATTTCAAATTCTTGATTTTTAGCAAATTTTGAAGCAAATTCACCAGCTCTTTTTCCAAAAACTTGAGTATCAGCTAAAGCATTGCCACCTAAACGATTAGCTCCATGAATTCCACCAGTAACTTCACCTGCAGCAAACAATCCTGAAATATTACTTTCACATTTATGATTGATTCTAACACCACCCATAAAGTGATGAGCAGTAGGAGCTACTTCCATTGGTTCATTTTTAATATCTACACCTACATCTTCAAATTGTAAAACCATAGTTTCAAGTTTATAATCAATTAAATCATCATCTAAATGAGTTATATCTAAATATACTCCACCTTTCTCTGTTCCTCTACCTTCAATGATTTCTTGATAAATTGATCTTGCAACTACATCACGAGTAGCTAATTCTCCTCTAGAATCGTATTTTTTCATGAATCTTTCATTATCACTATTTAATAAAATTCCTCCTTCTGCTCTTACAGCTTCAGTTACAAGTACACCTTTTTTAGATTCTGGAAAAATCATACCAGTAGGATGAAATTGAATTTCTTCCATATCGATTAAATCACAACCAATATCCCATGCAAGAGCAAAACCATCACCATTTTTTTGGAAAGTATTAGAAGTTACAGGATATAGTTGACCTGCTCCACCACTAGCTAGTATAACAGTTTTAGCTTGAAAAAAAATCGTGGAAGAATTTTCTAATTTAAGACCAATAGCCCCAATAACTTTATTTTCATCTTTATTTAAAATAAGAGAAGTAATCATAACCTCTTCAATTGTTTTTATGTTTCTTTTAATGATTTCTTCTTTTAAAGCAGTAATCATTTCATGACCAGTTCTATCTCCTTGAAAACAAGTTCTTCTACAAGTTTGACCACCAAAAGGCCTTTGGTTAATTTCACAACTATCCATCCTATCAAATAATGCACCAAAATTTTCTAAATCGATTAATCGATCTGGTGACTCTTCAACAAGAATATTAATTAATTCTTTATCATTAAGATAGCTACCACCTTTTAATGTATCGTTGAAATGAGTTTCTTTTGTATCTTCTGGGTCAACTGTAGAGAAAACAGCATTATATCCTCCTTCAGCCATTCCAGTACAGCCAGATTTAAATGATAATCCTTTTGAAACAATCAAAGGTTTTAAACCTTGTTTCGAAACTTCAATAGCTGCTCTTGAACCAGCACCGCCTGAACCAACAATTAAAACATCTGATTTAATAATTTTACTATCCATTATTAACCTCATTCTAATTTTTATTAAAACAGTTAATTAAAATTTTTCAATAAATTTTAAATTAATTATTATGAGAAATTTAAAAACATATACTGTAAAAATATTCAAAAATGTTTATATCTTTACTATAAAACACTATTTCTTAATTCCCCAATTCCTTCAATATAAATAGAAATCGAATCTTTTTTATCCATTGATCCAACACCATGTGGTGTTCCAGTAGCTATTACATCTCCTGGATTTAAAGTCATTACATTTGATATGAAACTTACAATTTCTTTTGGTGTAAAAATCATATTATTTAAATTAGAATCTTGTTTAACAGTATTATTTAACTTAGTTAGTATTTTTTTATTTACATAATCAAAATCTGTTTCAATACAAGGACCATATGGTGCAAAAGTATTAAAACTTTTAGCTCTTGTCCATTGTCCATCTTTTCGTTGAATATCACGAGCTGTAACATCATTTAAAATACTATATCCAAAAATATAATCATCAGCTATTTTTTTATCGATTCCATAAGCTTTTTTTCCAATTACAATAGCTAATTCGCCTTCGAAGTCTAATTCATTAGAAATTTTAGGATAAATAATATTAGATTCGTGGGAAATAGCTGATGTAGATGGTTTAATGAAAATTATTGGTTCTTCTGGAAGGTTCATATTTAATTCTTTAGCATGGTCTTTGTAATTAAGACCTACACATATAATTTTACTAGGATTTGTTGGAGTTAATATTTTAATTTCATTTAAATTAAAAGAATCTAGGGATAATTTAACTATTTCTTCATTTGTTTTATTGAATAAGTTTAAAATATCATTACAATTAATTTCACTTATTTTATTTTCATTAAAATATCCTATTTTAATTTTATTTTTATATTTAAATATTAAAAGTTTCATATTAATCATTTAACACTTATTTTTATTTAATTAACTGTTTATATTAATTATTAAAAATTAAAATCAAATCATAATTATTTAATATATTAAAAACAATATATCTTTATTTAAATATTAAGGTGGCTGTGAGTTTTGGATAAAAAAAAAATTATAAAATTAGCTAAAAAAGATTTCGAAAAGGCTTGGATTGAATCAAAAAATTTGATTAAACCCACACATCCGGATTATAGCTATCCTAAACTTAAATATGACATAGGAAGTTCTCATATTCTTTATGATACTTTACAAGAATTAAGAGAAGCTTATTTAAGATTAGGTTTTGATGAAGTAGTTAATCCTGTTTTTATTGAAGAATCTCATGTTCACAAACAATTTGGTAAAGAGGCTCCTGCTGTACTTGATAGATGTTTTTATTTGGCAGGACTTCCAAGACCAGATATTGGTATTGGAATTAATAAAATAGAAGAAATTGAAAATTTAGGTATTTCTTTAGATGAGGATAAAATAGAATCATTACAATCTGTTTTTAGATTTTATAAAAAAGGAGATATTGATGGTGATGATCTTGTTTTAGAAGTAGCTAATTCTTTAGATGTTTCAAATGAATTAGGTCTTAAAGTTTTAGAGAATGTTTTTAAAGAATTATATGAATTAGAACCAATTCCTCAAAAAAATACTTTAAGATCCCATATGACTTCTGGTTGGTTTATTAGTTTAGGTGAAATGATTAATAAATCAAAATTACCAATCAAATCATTTTCCATTGATAGATGTTTTAGAAGAGAACAAAAAGAAGATTCTAGTCATTTAATGACATACCATTCTGCTTCTTGTGTAATAGCTGATGATGAAGTTAGTTTAGATACAGGTATGGCAACATCAGAAGCTCTTTTAGAACATTTTGGTTTTTCTAAATTTAAATTTTTACCTGATGAGAAAAAATCTAAGTATTATATTCCTGATACTCAAACTGAAGTTTATGGATATCATCCTAAATTAAAAGAATGGGTTGAAATAGCTACTTTCGGTTTATATTCTCCTATAGCTTTATCTAAATACGGAATTGATCAAGAAGTTATGAATCTTGGTTGTGGTGTTGAAAGAATAGCTATGGTTTTAAATGAATACCGTGATATTCGTAAAATGGTTTATTCTCAAATTTATGAGGGTTTCAAATTAAGTGATAGAGATTTAGCTACTATGATTAATTACAATTATTATCCTGTAACAGAAGAGGGTATTGATATAATGAATAAAATTTCTTCTTTATGGGAAAATAAAGCTTTAACAAAATCACCTTGTGAATTTAATATTTTTGAAGGTGAATTTTTAAATAAAAACATTAGTTTAAATGTTTTTGAAAAAGAAGAAAACACTAATCTTCTAGGTCCAGCTTATTCAAATGAAGTTTTTGTCTATAATGGAAATATTTTAGCTATTCCACAAACTTACATTAATGAAAAAAATAAAACTATTTCAAAAGAGGATAATAATATATTAGAAGAAAAATATAAAAATGGAGATACTAATCCACTAATATTTAAAGTAATAGATAGTGGTATTTCAACAAATATTAAGTTTTACAAATCAATAGCTGGGTTAATAGCTTATAAAATTGAAGAAGCTATTTTATCTGGAGAAGATAATTTTGAATTTAAAAATACTATAGCTAGATCTTTATCTGATGTTAATTTAAAAGTTGATGATATAGCTATGAAATATATTAATAATGAAAATAAGTTTATTGATATTAGAGGACCTATATTTTCTAGTGTAAATTTATATGTAGAATGAATAGCTTAATTCTAATTAAAAAAATAATTAATAATAATACTATTTAAGGATTAAGACTATAAAATTATTAAAGGAATATTTATGGAAACTGATGGTTTTGTAACAAGTGGATATGGAAAAGGAAAAGAATTTTTATCAAAGGATTTTTACAAATTAAAGTTCAAAGAAAAATTAGGATTCAAACCATATCCAGGAACACTAAATATAATAATTCCAGAAAAACACTTAAAGGATATTAATTCTATTAAAAAGAATTGTAAAAATAAGATTAATGGTGAAAACAATTTTGGATCTGTTAAATATATTGAAGCTACTTTAAATAATAAAATCAAAGGAGCTATTGTATTTCCAGAGAAAACAACTCATGATGAAAACTACTTAGAATTTATATCACAAGAAGGTTTAAGGGAAAAGTTATATTTAAAAGATGATGATAAAGTAAATTTAATAATAGGTGATTAATATGATAGATGATGCTATAAAAGCTTTAAAAAATGGAGAATTTGTTTTAATTTATGATGATGACGATAGGGAAGGGGAAACAGATATGGTAATAGCTTCAGAATTTGTTAATCATGAATCTGTTTCTAAAATGAGAATAGATGCTGGAGGATTAATTTGTAATTGTTTACATCCTAAATATTGTGAAAAATTAGATTTACCATTTATGAATAATATCATGAATGCTGCATCAAGTAAATATCCTGTTTTAAAAGAATTAACTCCAAATGACATACCTTATGATGAAAGATCATCATTTGCAATTTGGGTAAATCATAGAGACACATTTACAGGTATAACTGATAATGATAGAGCTATGACTATTAATAAAATGGCTGTATTATGTGGTGAAGAAAGATTTAATGAATTTGGAAAAGAATTTAGATCTCCAGGTCATGTATCACTACTTAGAGGGGCAGAAAACTTGGTTAAAAATAGGCAAGGCCATACAGAAATAGCTTTAGCTTTATGTGAAATGGCAGATATTACTCCTGTTTGTGTTGTATGCGAAATGATGGATGAAAAATCTGGAAATGCAAAATCTGTTGAAAATGCTAAAAAATATGCAGATGAAAATAATTTAGTATTTATAAAAGGAAAAGAAATAATAGATAGATATTTAAAAAGTTAATTATGCATAGGAAGATTTGAATTTGATTCTAGCCTTTTTTGATTAACATATTCAATAATATAACCTTTAATTTGGTCAACTTTAAATGAACTATAAACTTCAAATTCAATAATACTACCATCAGCTATAGTAACTTCTAAAGCATCTTTTAAATCTCGACTTGGCTGAATTAGAGAAATTCTGCTCCAAGCAATCTTAATATTTTTCTTTTTATTAATAGCTTTTTCTATAAATATAGAATCATCTAAAATTCTAACCATTTTTATAGCTCTTCTTAGTTTATCAGATTTAACAGCTAAAGAACCATCTTCTGTAACAGTATAATCAGGGAGAACTATTTTTGATTTCCATCCTTTTTTTAATTTCTTTTTTAATTTATTTTTATCTTGTTTTGTTAATTTAACATGGCGTTCTGGACGCATTGTAAGTGACATAAAACACCTTATTGAAACTTTTCTTTAATTTCTTTAAATGATAGATATCTATTGAATTCTGGAATACTAGTCATATTAGCTATTTTTTCAATGTCTAGATTTTCTTTTATAGATTGAAGAGCAATTTCTCCAAATTCGTCATATTTTATTTCAACTTCAGGGGTAGCTCCTCTTTTTTCAAGTTTTACTTTTTTAATAGATAATACATCATTAACATTAGTTTTATTCTTAATATATGAATACACATTATTAAAAATATCTATACTATAAACTTTATTTAAGATTATTCCTTTAACATCAACATTAAAAGATTTTAAAAAATTTGCATGATAAGTTAAATCTAGTGCAGCTGATTCTATTCCTCCTTTATTAACACCTGATACTAAAACCAAGGGAATGTTCGATGATGCAGCTACTTCTACACCTGAATAAGGAGTTTTTTCATTTAATAATCCTGTAAAGACACTCATAACTCCTTCAATCAATATAATATCATAATTAGAATATTTTAATCTTTCTAAAATATCTTTAATATCCATCCAACCAATATGTCCAATTTTTACTGATGAAAAATCTTCCATTAAACCTTTAGTTAGATATAGACCTGGAACAATATCCCTTACATCTGGTCCAACTTTAATAATACCAACATTTAATCCTTTTTCTCTTAAAGCTCCAGCAAGACCAGTATTTATAAAGGTTTTACCAGAATCTGAGCCAGTACTAGCTATCATTAAAACTCTTGGAATTTGATTTGTTTTTTTTTTGAATTTAGAAAAAGGCTCTTTTAAATTATTTACTTCTCTGCTAGAAATACCAATAGTTTTTGATATTTTTTCTTTAAACTCTTGATTTTTAAGATAAATATCATTGATATCTTCATTATTAGCATCTAAAAAACTAAATATATTTTTAACTAAAATAGGATTTTCATCAAGACAACCATGAACAAGAGTTCCAAGAACATTTTCATTATCCCCAATAGCTCCTGATAAAATATTATAATCTAACTCAGAATTAACATCCCCATAATTCATTCTTTGAACTTGTGAATAAACTAGTGGTTTTGCATCTCCTTCAACTTTACCATAAGTATGACAATGAAAACCAGTTATACTATCCCCTTTAAGACCTTTAGTTAAAAAAGATTCTTCACTTACTAATGCTTTTACTCTATCACTACTAATAAGTGGTGAAAATTTAACATCAATTAAACCTAAACCTTCTTTTTCTATTGGACATGGTGAGTTTCTTCCAATATCAATAGTATTTCCTAAAGTTTGAAATCCAGCACAAATACCAATAACAGGTTTTCCATCTGATGCTATTTGATTAATTTCGTATTTTAAATCTTTTGAAATATCTCCTGACTCGATTAAGGTTCCACCAGGAATAATTAAAGCATTTAATTCTTTTGAAGCTTTTAAACCATTTACTAAACCATCAGAATTTACAATATCTGTAGGTAAATTACCAAAATTTTCAAATCCTGGAAGAGCTCCTTTAATACAAATTATTCCAATTTTCATTTCCTCACCAGAGGCTTATTATATTTCTTCAAGAGCTGAAAGTGCATGAATTATTTTTTCATCTTCTAAAGAATTAGCTTGAATTTGTAATCCAACAGGAATTCCATCAACTTCGCCTGCTTTCATACTAGCAGCAGGAATTCCTGATAAATTAGCTATAACTGTTAAAACATCGTAAGCATACATTTCCATTGGATCTAATTTTTCACCAATCTTATGAGGAAGTTTTGGAACGGTTGAAGACATAATAAAATCTAATCCTTTTAACATTGCATTAATTTCATCTTTAATTAAAGATCTAGCTTTTAAAGCATGTTTATAATATTTTCCACTAAATTCTTTTTGAGAGATGTATGAACCCATTTCAATTCTTCTAAAAACTTCATCCCCACATACATCTTCTATCCTATGACCAAATTTTCGTCCATCGAATTTTCTAGTTGCTGAGAAAAATTCAACATAATTAATTAAGTAATATGTAGGTAAACATAAATCAATGTAATGAAAACAAAAATCAATGACTTCTGCACCTAAAGATGAAAGTTCATTGATCTTTTTATCAACAATTTTATTAATTTTATCATCAGTAATACTTCTAAACTCATCACAAACAGCAATAGTCATTCCTTCAAAAGGAGATTCAGAATTTTTAGCATTTAATGCGGTTTGAGTAAAATTAGGTTTTTTATAATCTATACTTGAACATTCTGAAGGATCATGAGCAACGATTGTATCTAAAGCCATGGAAAGACCAGTTACATCTTTTGCCATTGGTCCAATTTGATCTAAACTCATTGAAAGATCAATTAAACCTTGTCTTGAAACAGCTCCATAAGTCGGTTTAAATCCCATAATTCCACAATGTGATGCTGGATTTCTAATAGATCCTCCAGTATCACTTCCCAAACTTATATCACACATATCTCCAGCTATTGTTGCTGCACTACCACCACTGGATCCTCCTGGAATTCTTCCTGGTGCAGCAGGATTATCTGTAATACCATAATAAGATGTTTCTGAAGAACTTCCTGCAGCAAATTCATCCATATTTGTAATTCCTAAAATAATTCCATCTTCTTTTAAAATTTTATCTATAACAGTAGCATTATAACTACCCTTATAATTTTCAAGTGTTTTAGAAGCAGCAGATATAATAAAGTCTTCTACATTAATATTAGCTTTAATTGAAAAAACAAGCCCTGCAAGGGATCCTACTTTTTCTTTATTTTGGATTTTTTTATCTAAAGTTTCTGCTTTATTTATTGCATCTTCTTTATTAATTTCTAAAAATGCATTTATTGAATCATTTGTATTATCAATAGTTCTTAAAAAGTTATCTAAATTGTCTTTAGCCTTCAATTCTTGATTTTTAATAGCTTGGGATTTTTCAAAAATATTCATTAAAACACCTAAGTGTGATTATACATAAAATTAGTTATTATTAATTTATAGTTTTTAAGGTTTAAATAATTTTACTAATTTAAAATAAAAATTAATCTAAAAAGAGATGTATTTCAAGTGTAAAAAAATAATATAATAAATTAGCTATTTATAAAAATAGCTAAAAATAATTAAAGATTTTTAATAGCTAATTTAATATCTTCAGCTTTAATGGTTTTACGTTTAGCAAATTCAGCTGCTTTTTTAGCTTCGATAGTAACTTTTTCTGCTACTTCTTCAAGATACATAGTTAATTCATCTTTTGCATCCTCGCTAATTCTCTCAGCGCCAGCTTCCTTCATTATTCTCCCAACAGGAGCCTTAGGAATATTAGACATTATAATCACTCCAAACTTTTTTTTAAAAATACTTATTAAAAACTTAAATTAATAAGTAATAAGTGTTTTAAAAAACCTTATATTTAAATATTTGCACTAAAAATTAAGTTATTTTAAAAATTAAGAAAATATTTATTAATTATTAAGGGATTGAATAGAAATATAAAGAATTAAAATCAAAAAAGCAATAAAATAAATACTTAAAAAGTATTAATATTTTCTAAAATTTACTTGATTTGAAAATACTAAATAATATTTAAAAAAAATCAAAAAATCTAAATAAATAAGATTTATTTACTATAAAAAGAAAAATAAAAATAATTAATTAAAAAATGATTAAGATGAAAATAAAAATAGCTATACCATCAAAAGGGAGAATAAGTGATCCATCAATAGACATCTTAGAAAAAGCTGGACTCGGTTTAAAAGATAATGTTAATAGAAAATTATTCTCAGCCACACATAATAAAAACATAGATGTATTATTTGCACGTGCATCAGATATACCAGAATTTGTAGAAGATGGGGTTGTTGATTTAGGAATAACTGGATTAGATCTTTTAAAAGAAAGTGACTCAGAAGTTAAGATATTACTTGATTTAAATTTTGGTAAAACAAACTTAGTACTTGCTTCTCCTGAAGAGTCAAAAATTTCTTCTATAAATGATGTTAAAGATGAGATGATAGTAGCTAGTGAATTCCCAAATTTAACAAAGCAGTATTTCAATGAAAAAGGATTAAATTTAAAAGTAGTTAAATTAAGTGGATCAACAGAAGCAGCCCCATTTATTGGTGTAAGTGATTTAATTACAGACTTAACAAGTACAGGAACAACACTTAGGATGAATCACTTAAAAATTATTGATACTATTTTAAAAAGTTCTATAAAATTAATTGCAAATAAAGATAGTTATAATGAGAAAAAATTGTTAATAGATTCTATAAGCACTAGTATTGGTGGAGTAATAGATGCTGAGAGAAAAAAACTAGTGATGATGAATGTTAAAAGTAATTATTTAGATGATATTAAAAAAGTTATGCCATCTATGACAGGCCCTACAATATCTGAAGTATTATCTGATGAAAAAACTGTTGCTGTTCAAGCAGTAATTGATGAAGATGAAGTTTTTGAACTTGTAAATCAATTAAAAAATGCTGGTGCAAAAGATATATTAGTCGTTCCAATAGAAAGAATTATTTAATTATATAAATATATTAAATTTAAGAGTTGGTTCACATTTTTAACTTCAATGATATAATAACTATAAAGGATTTAAAAAGGGAAGATATTGATTATATAATAGATGAAGCTTTTAAACTTGAAAAAGTAGCCAAATCAGAAGAAAACTCAGATACTTTAAATGGAAAAATCCTTGGAATGATGTTCTTTGAACCATCAACAAGAACAAAGTTGTCATTTGAAACAAGTATGAAAAGACTTGGAGGAGAATGTATAGGATTTGAAAATAGTATAACTAGTTCAGTTGCAAAGGGAGAAAGTATAGCAGATACAGCAAAAATGTTTGAAGCATATTGTGATGGTCTTGTTATAAGACATGAAATAGAAGGAGTTTCAAAGTTTATATCAGATATAGTTAATGTACCAATTATAAATGCAGGAGACGGTGCAGGTCAACATCCAACACAAACATTACTAGATTTATATACTATTAAAAAAGAATTTAAAAAGATTGATGGTTTAAAAATAGCTTTAGTGGGAGATTTAAAATATGGGCGTACAGTACACTCACTTGCATATGCATTAGGTTTATATGATGTTGAAATGTACTTTGTATCTCCTAAAGAACTAAAAATGCCAAATGAAATATTACATGATTTGGAAAAAAACAATATTAGCTATTATGAAGAAGAAAATTTAAAAAATATTGTTGATAAAGTAGATGTATTATATGTTACTAGAATACAAAAAGAGCGTTTTGGAGACATTGAAGAATATTTAAAAATTAAAAGCAGATACATTATTAATAAAGAATTAATAAATGGTAAAAATTTAATTGTAATGCATCCATTACCAAGAATTGATGAAATTAGCCAAGATGTAGATAATACAAAATATAATAAGTATTTTGAGCAAGCATTTAATGCTGTACCAATGAGAATGGCCATACTTAAACAATTACTTAAATAATATTTAATATTTTAAAAAATAGTAATATATTGTAGATTCCAAGGAATACAATAAAATTCAATAGAATATATTATAGATTCAAGAGAAATAATAAAAAGTCTTAAATTAAATAGAATATAATGTAGTTTCAAGTAATCTTGTATCACATTGCAAGGATATTATATTTGTTCTTCCTTTTCCTCTACCACGTGATATTGTATTTGTTGAAATTATTCCAAGCATTTCAAGTTCATTTATAAAATCAAAAATTCTTCTATAAGTTACAGAATCTCCTTTTGAAACTTCTTTATATGTATCATACAATTTTCCAGAAGTTATTTCTTCACTAGATTGAGTAAGCTTAAGTAATGCTTCTAAAACTCTTTGTTGTTGTGTTGGTAGTGTAATAATAATATCAGTAATTTTATTGTGTTCAATTTTATCTTTTGCAGTTCTTACATATTCCCCTAAAATTTCGTTTGATCCTTCATCATCTGCAATTTCTCCTGCAGTACGTAAAAGATCCAAAGCATATCTTGCATCTCCTTCTTCTTTAGCGGCCATAGCTGCACATAATAAAATAACATCATTATGCAGTACATTATCTTTAAATGATAGTTTTGCACGTTCTTCTAAGATATCAGCTAATTGACTTGCTACATATGGAGGAAATACTATTTCTTTATCCCTTAAACTGCTCATTACACGAGGTTTAATAAATTTTTTAAAATCAATATAATTACTTATTGATAAAATAGAAACATTTTCTGTTCTAGTTAATGTATAAAGTATTCCATCACCATCTTTTTCAAGCAAAATATCTATCTCATCTAATATTACAATTAAAATAAGTTTATTTCCAAAAGAATTTTGTTTAAAGATATTTCTAAATGTATTAATAATTTCCCCCTTTGTCCAGCCTCTATTTGGTACATCTCTTCCAAGTCTCTGACATAATTGAGCTATAACCTGATATTCAGTAGTATAATCTGTACATCTAATATATTCTACTTTAATAAACACATTTTTATTTTGAGCTGCTTCTTTTAATTGTGATCTTGCAAATTTAGCAGCTGCAGTTTTTCCTGTTCCAGTTTTACCATAAATAGTAACATCAGAAGGTGTTACATTATTTAATGCTTCAATCCAGTGTTTAGCTATTTCAGTAATTTGTTCGTCTCTATGAGGTAATTTCTCTGGTAAAAATCTATGATCCAGTGGTGTTTTATCTTCAAAAACTGATTCTTCTCCTTCTAAATTGTCAAAAATATTTCCCATTTAATCACTTTGTAATAGTTTCAAGTGTAAATTTTATTAATTTAAAAATAATTTTATAGTAATAAACTTATGTTTTATTTCCAGTGTAATATTATTTTTATCAGCATAAATAAAAGTATTTATTACAAAATATTAAATTAGTATTAAATTATTTGAAATAAAAAAATATTATTTTAATTATAATTAATTAAATTAAAAAATAATTGATACTAAGATGTTTTATTGGATTATAAGTATAATTTAAATGTATATTCTTAAATAATACATTTATAAATTTTTTTAAAAAAAACATTAATTAATATTTTTTATATTTTTATTAAAATTTCAAATGAAAAAAGTAATTTTTCAACTGTATAAAAATTTATTAAAAATAAATTACTAATACTAGTTTAAAATCAATAAATAAAGGTTTTAAACAATATTTTTATTTAAAAAATTAAACTTTTAAAAATATGATAAAGAGAGTGAGAGGTATGTTTCAAGTGAATTAAAAATTTGTGAAAAAGTAAAATCAAGAGGTATATTTCAAGTGTAAAATTTTATGAAAGATTATTTAAAATCCTTGAATTTAAAAATAAAAAGTTTAAATGATGATTTTTAAAAAAATAATAAGAGCTAAATTTCAATTAATTTACATATGAAATATATCTCTTCATTCTTTCAGGTTATGAAAAAAGCTTTCACTTGAAATATACCTCTCTCACTCTAAAAATAAAAAAAATAAAAAATAGTTGTTTTATTTAAACAAACATATTATTATCATCATTTTTATTAATATCTACATTAACAATTCCAAATGTTTTTTCAAGTCCCCACATACATTGAAGTTTTGCTTTAAAGACTTTTTTAATTGATCTAATTAAAACATCCTTTGTTAGACCATCTTCAAAAATTTCTTCTGTTATTACAAAATGCTTAAGTTCATTGTTTTCAATTTGTAAATTAAAATCAAGTAAGAAATTATTTAATATAAATCTAACATCCCAAACAAAACCTTCTTTAACTTCATTTTTTGCTTTTCTCATCAAATTTCTGTGATCTTCTCCTATTTCAGTTGCACATCCAATTATTATTAAGTCTGGTTTTCCAACAGGTTGAATAACATCCATAATATGATTATCAGGATAATTGATTATATAATGAAAGTTAGAGTTTTCATCCTGTAATTTTTCTTTAAATAAAGATTCGTCAATTAGCCATTTTTGTACTGTTTCTTCTGTAATCATTTTTTCACACAAATAAAATTCAATAATAAAATTTAAAAATAGATATATGATTTAATGTATATAATTATATTTAATGATAGAAATTATAAATCAAATTAATAATATAAATTTTTTAAATATTTCAGTTATTATTTTTATATTTTCATTAATATTAGATTTAGTATATGGTGAAATACCGAGTAAAGTCCATCCAGTTGTTATTATTGGAAATATAATATCTTTTTTAACTGATCATTTAATTAATTTAAAAAATAGATTATCTGGATTATTTTTATTATTATTGACTATTATAATTTCATTAAGTTTTTTTATAATCATTTTATTAATAGCTAGTAAAATTAATTATATATTTTTATTAATTGTATATATTTTTATTTTATCTAGTACTTTTTCATTTAAATTATTGATAAATTCTGCTGAAGATATAAGATTTAATTTGATACATGATATTGATAAAGCAAGAGAATCTGTTGGATTTTTAGTTAGTAGAGATACTGAGAAACTAGATGAAAAATTAATTATTTCTGCAACAATTGAAACTTTATCAGAAAATATCGTTGATTCATATATAAGTCCTGTTTTTTACTTTTTTTTAGGAATCATAATAATAAATTTTTTTGATTTTAATTTAACTATTAAACTTCTCTTATTAATTTTATTTCCATTAATATATCGAATTGTTAATACATTAGATGCAATGGTTGGTTATAAAAATGAAAAATACACTTTAATCGGTTTTATACCAGCTAACTTTGATGATATACTGAATTTTATACCTGCAAGAATAGGAGGTATATTTGTAATAATTACATCATTTATACTAGACTATAATTGGAAAAATAGCTATAATGTATTAATAAATGATTCTCAAAAATGTTCAAGTCCAAATTCTGGATATACAATGGCACCAACTGCAGGTGCACTTGGAATTCAACTTGTAAAACAAGGTGTTTATATAATAGGTTCTAAAAATAAAGAATTAGGATTAAATGATATAAAAAAATCTATTGATCTTTCAAAAACAACGATGTTTGTATTTACAATTACAATATTAATTTTATTTATGGTGTTTAGATGAAGGTAGCTATTATTTCACTTACAGAAAAAGGTTTGAAATTATCTAATAAAATTAAAAACTATTTAGATAATGATTCAACAATTATAAAAACAGATATTTTTTATAAAGATGTTAAAAAGAATTTTAAAATAGCTTTTTTTGAATATGATATGATAATAGCTATTATGGCTAGTGGTATTGTAATTAGATCAATAGCTAAACTCATTGATTCAAAATTAAAAGATCCTGGAATATTAAACTTAGATGAAAATGGAGAATTTGTTATAAGTTTATTATCAGGCCATATTGGCGGTGCAAATAAATTTTCAAAAAAAATAGCTGGATTATTAGATACACAAGAAGTTATAACTACTTCCACTGATGTTAATCAAAAAATAGCTATTGATTATTTAAGTAATTTATTTTATTTAAAAATATTAAATCCTAAAAGTATTTTATATTTTAATAAAGCTATTTTAAATGGTGAAATGATTGAATTATTTTTTAATAGAAACAATAAATTAGATTATATAATTGATTTTATTGAGAAAAATACACTTGAAACATACCTCATCAAATACGATGATAAGCTTTCTAAAAATGAAATTTTAGCAAAAGTAAATAATCATGAAATAATAATTAAAGAAAGAGATTTAGTAGTGGGAATAGGTTGTAGAAAAGGTAAAAATCATAATGAAATATTAAAAGGGTTAAAAATAGCTATTAATGATTTAAATTTACCAATTGAAAGGATTAATTATATTGCAACTGGTGAAATGAAGAAAAATGAAAAAGGAATTATAGATATATCTTATAATCTCAATATACCTTTAAAAATAGTTGATATTGAAAAATTAAAATTATTTAAATCAAAAGATTGTTCTATTTCTAAATTTGTTAAATCTAATTTCGGAATTAATGGTGTTAGTGAACAATCTGCATTAATAGTAGCTGGATTTGATTCAAAATTAATTTATAAAAAAAAAGCATTTGATGGTGTTACAATAGCTATTGCTATATCTAAAAATTAAGTTTTAATTGATTCTAATTTACTTAATATTTCCCAAATCAATGTTCTAGCATGTACTGGAATATTTGGGTCGTTACTAATATCATCTAATTTTAAAATAACGGAACTAACTCTTACTGTTTCATCCTCTGTTTCATCATTTAACATAGTGTTTGAATCTTCTGCAGCTTTCCTAATATTTCTTGGAACACTATTATTTTCCATAATATGTTTTAAAATTTCAGAAACTTCTGCAATAATTTCCTTACTCATTTTTACTGCCTCCTTAAATACAATAAAATTAATATATAAAAAAATTGGTAAGTATTAATATTATATTTTTTATTATATTTAAAATTAATTAAAGACAATACTTATAATTCATCAGAAAGATTTAGCATATAAGATATAAATTGAGTTTTAGCAATATCTTCTACAAATTCAACAAGTTCAGCTGCTTCTTCTAAATTTTTACCAATAGCTATAATTCCATGATCCTTCAAAACTAAAGTTTCTTCCTCTTCTAAAGCTTCACAAGCTTTTTTAGCTAAGTTTTCACTTCCAGGGGCTTCATATTCTAAATCTTCTAAATATGGGGCTGAAATTTTGCCAAATCTATCATGTCTTTTAATTCTTTTTTCTGAAAAGGCGAATCCAGTTGCAAATGGAGAATGAGTATGAGCAATACCATTTACATCCTTTCTTTTTTTATAAATAGCTAAATGCATATCAAGTTCTGATGATGGATTTCCTTTACTTAAAACATTACCATCTATATCAACTAAAACAATGTCCTTTTCTTCTAAATTACCCAATGATTTTAAAGTAGGGGTAATAGCTATTATATCTCCATTTTCACTTTTAAATCTTAAACTAACATTACCTGCTTTTCCTGAAACTAATTTTCTTTCATAAAGATATTTTGAAATGTCAACTACTTCTTTTGCCTGATTTTTCATTATACCACAACTAATTTGCATAAAATATTATAAAAATATTTAATTTATTAGTATTTAAAAATTTGCTGTAAAATTAATTAAATTTAAGCAATTTATATTTTCCTTTATATAAAACAGGAACTTCTCCTGGTGTTGGAACAATATTATAAATTTTTTGAAACTCTGTTTGTGTTTGAAAAGTTCCAGAATTAATTAAATGAACACCATTGTATTTTTTATATCTATTAATGTGAACATGGCCAGTATGTAAAATATCAGGAACCTCATCAATAACCAAATAATCTTCAAGTTCAGATGCAAGAGGAGTTCTCTCACCATAAATAGGAGCTAAATGTCTTTTTTTAAGAAGTTCTTCCATTATAATATCATTTTTATCATGTGAAAAACCTTTAATACTCATATTCATATCATCAAAACTACGGCCATGATAAATCAATACATTAATACCTTCTAGAGAAACTACACCAGGATTACTAATAAATTCAACATTATCTAATTCATACAATGATTTTGCATATTTTTCAGGAACAGCTGGTTGTGGCTCTGCAACTCTAGATGCATCGTGGTTTCCAGGAGCAATAATTATTTTAATATCACTTCTAATATTACCAAGTAAACGTGCAGCTTCATCATATTGTTGAGTAACATCTTTAATAGCTAATTCTTTTTCCTGATTTGGATATATACCAACGCCATCAACAATATCTCCACCAATAATTAAATATTTAATACTATTTGCTATTTCTAACTGTTCATCATTTCCAGTTTCACAATTAATCCAATCAACAAATTTTAAAAAAGAATCTTCTAAGAATGTTAAACTACCAACATGAATATCTGATAAAAAAACAATTCCAAAATCCATAGACTTTTGAGAAATTCTATGAATATCTGGATGAATAATACTTTTAGCTATTGCAAGATCCCCATTTTTCTCAGCAACAATACCAACAACTTCATCTTTAACTAATCTTTCAGCTCCTTTAAAAATTTCTTCATCTTTATTACTAAATAAAATTGGTATTTCACCAGTTTCATCTTCAAATTCAATTAATTTATGCCCATTTTTAGTAGTTCTAATATCTTTAACCATTAAAATAAGGTTTAAACTATTTTGACCTTCTTCAATTTCAGAAATTTTTTGACAAGTTTTAAGTTCAGGTCGCTTAGATAATATCTTATGTATTTTTTCATATCTACTTTTAAAATAAGCTATTAAATTATCAATCTCTCCACTAGTGTATGATTTTTTACTAGTGTCTTGTATAATCTTAAAATCATATTTTACATTAGCTTTTTCGAGATTTCTTTTAAATTTAGTAGTTGGGACATTCATAACCTCTTCTGGTTCTGGATTGTTTGTAGGTTTAGAATCATTAGCTATTTTATTATTTAACGATGTATCATTTTCACTCTTATCAGCTTTATCTTCCATATTATTTGTAGAATTAATTAAATCATCAACAATTTCTTCTTTAATAGATAATAAATCCTTATTTTTATATTTATCACTTTTTAATTTAACAATTAAATTAGAAGAAAAGTTTACTGGATCATCTAAACCTATAATTTTTTTATAAGCTCCTGGTGAAAGATTAATTCCTTTTTTTGCAAATTTTTTAAGTATTTTTTGTGACATTAAAACCATTATTTTTCTTGTTAATAATTGAAATTTTATTTTTTCTAAGTAATAAAATATTTTGTAGAGAAAAAATTCACTAAAATTTTAAAGTGAAAAAATTAAAAAAGAAAGAAATAGCTATTATCTCTTTAATACAGTAATATTATTTGAAACAGAATAACTATTATATGTTAAGTTGCAATGTATGATATAGGATTTAAATTAATTTGTACCATGTGATTTTGTAATTGTAGCATCTGGGTTGCAATGTATGATATAGGATTTAAATTAATATTTAATTTATCTATTCTATTTGAGTCTGTTGTTTTATTGTAAAATACACAATTAATATTAAGTAACATTTACATTCTTTAATGGGTTAGCATTATTATCTAAAACTTTAGCTTGAAATTGAAAACCATTACGATAATATTTAATTAAGTTTTTAGGATTGATAAAAATTAGAATAGTGAGATTAGTTCTTATATTATTTTTATTATAGATATCACTACCCTTAAAGAATGTTATAATAGGATAATTATTAGGAAATAGATTGATATTTAAAATAGCTAAACCCTCTTTATCAGTAATTTTAGTATAATTAACACTGATAATTAAAGTTAAATTAGCTATTGAACTATTTTTATTATCAACGGCTTTAATTATATACTTTGTACCATTTTTAAACATCATTACAATGTTTTCTACAGATAATAATATTTCTTTTTTATTATAGTATCTTACCAAAACTTTATATCTAATTAATTATATATTTATTTTTATGTCCCGTGGAAGAAATATTACAGTTGAAGATCATTTGGATATTAAAGATATTGATGAGTTGTTAACTAATCATAAAAAGTCATACATGATTTATCAGCGTTTACTTTTTATTAAAATGCTAAAAGAAGGTAAAACAGTTAAAGATGCATCTGAATTTTTAAATATAAATAGAGCTTCAGGATCTAGATGGTTAAAACTTTATAATGAAAAAGGATTTGAAGGTTTAATACCTAATTATGATAATTGTGGACGTAATTGCTATTTAACAGATAAACAAAAAGAAGAGTTAAAAGAAATTATTTCTAATTCTAATGAAAATTACACTCTTAAAAAAATTCAAAAAATCATAAAAAAGAAATATAATATAGATTACTCTGAAAAACAAGTATGGATCATTGTAAGAGAAAAATTAGGTTTTAATCACGGTAAACCATTTACAAAATACTCTAAAAAACCAGAAAATACTGAAACAATCTTAAAAAAAACACCAAAAACATAAACATAAAAACCTGCAGGATTAGCATTATTAGATCAAACAACATGTTAAAATATTCTAAACACCACTAAAAACTTATATTTACCAAAACAAAATAATAAACTAATAAAAAAACTACTTAAAATTAAAATAACAGCAACAGGGATACAAAGCATTAATTGTGAAAACTACCTAGAATTTCACAAAACAAATAATGCAATAAAATTTGTTAAAATACTAATAAAATTTAGAATAATAAACACAGAAAATAAAAACAATAAAAAAGAACTAGAAACCACTTTAAATAACCCAAACATTTCAAATGAAAAAAATGAAAAAATTTCTAGATAAAAAAAGATTAACATTTCAAAACTTTCGTAAAAAAAAATAAACGACAAATTATACTCTAACTTATCAAAACAAAAATCATTAGAATCAATTGAAAAAGCATATAAAAAAGAAAACAGAAATAATAAAAGAAAAAATCTACTTGAAAAATTAAATAAAATAAAAATAAAAGAAAATTTAAAGAAAAACGAATAAATATAGTATTAGATAATTATAGAGTACACCATTTCTAAAACAGTTGAAGAAATCTGTGAAATTTTAAATATTAATCTTATATTTTTACCACATTATTCTCCAGATTTAAATCTAATAGAAGATTTATAGAGAGTAATTAAAAAAGAAATGTACAATAACTTCTTTGAATCAATATAAACCATGAAACAAATATTTAAAAAACCATTCAATGAAAATATTGTGAAAAATCTTTCTATGAAAATTGGATAAAAAAGTATATAAAAAAGATATAAACTTTTAATAATTAACTATAATATAAATCTTTATTATATATAATAAACAAATTTAATTTTTAATTAATATATTGTTTTATTATAAACTTATTAAAATTGTGATGATATATGTCGAAGGTACTTAATATTATAGTTGTAATTTTATTATTTATTGGTTTTTTTGAGATTGGACTATTTAGTTCTTATACTATAGTCACTTCTGAAGTTCCAGATATAGGAGAATTAATTGATTTACAAGTCAATACAGTTACAAATTTTTTTAGCTCAGATAATGTTAATGAAGCTTTAATAAAAAATCCTAATAAAATAAATATTACAAACAATAAAGATGTTGCAGTATCTTTAGAAAATCTGTCTAAGGTGGATGGTATCAATCTTGATTCAATGAATTTTACTACTTATAATAGTACTGATGGGGATGAAGATATTAATGTTACTATTGAAGCTTTAGGTTATTCTGCACCAAATTCTACATCTGGTCAAGTTGTTATAAGTCAAGATCCAGAATACAAAGTAATAGCTAATGGTGTTGCTGAATATAAAGATGGTGGATTTAAAATTAAAACTGAATCTATTAACATTGAGTCAATTTTAAAACTATATTCGTGATATTATGTTAAATGTGATTGGAATAGGTCAAAATATTAATACCATGACCTTGGAAGCATATGAAGCTATTAAAAACTCAGATATTATTATTGGGTATAAAAAATATACTGAAGAAATAGCTGATTTAATAGAAGGTAAGGAAATTATCCAAAAGGGTATGGGGGATGAAATTAGTCGTGTTGAGATGGCAATTTCTAAAAGTAATGAGGGTTATGATGTTGCACTTGTTAGTTCTGGTGATCCTGGTGTTTTTGGAATGAGTAATGTTTTATTTCAAATTCTTAGTAAATATGAGGAAAAGATTGATGTAAGAGTCTATTCGGGAGTTTCTGCAGTTAATTATTCTGCTAATTTGCTTGGTGCGCCTTTAAATGATTATGCGGTTATTAGTTTAAGTAATGTTTTAACTCCTTTATCTGAAATTGAGAAAAAAATTGAATATGCACTTAAAGCCAATTTAATCATAGCTATTTATAATCCTATTAGTAAAACTAGAAAAGAGCCTTTTAGGAGATTTAAAAATTTAATTTTAGATATTAAAGGTGAAGATATTTTAATTGGTATTGTAAATAGTGAATCATACCCCTCTAAAGTTTCTATTGTTAAAGTTAAAGATTTAGATGAAAATGAAATTAATATGTCTACAGCATTAATTGTAGGTAATGATTTAAGCTATGAATCAGATGGTTATTTTGTTACTCCTAGGGGATATGTTGTTAAATCAGATTTACATCCATTATCTATTGATTTCTATGGAAAATTTTTAAAAGGTGAAACACCTGATGGCCCTAATAGTGAATGTGAGTTTTATCCATGTCATTATGAAGGTCAATCTTGTGACTTTTGTTATTGCCCATTTTATCCTTGTGGTGATAGTTCTACTGGTGGTAAGTGGATTAAAGAAAAAGGTGTTTGGAATTGTAAAGAATGCTTGTGGATTCATGAAAAGGAAACAATTGATTGTGTAAAAGAACCACTTAGAAAAATTATTAATGAACCTGAAGATCTTAAAAAATCTAAAAAACAACTTTTAAAACTTAGAAGGGCTTGTTTATTACACAATAATCCTAATGATCTTTGATAATTTAAGAAGGGGATTAAATGTATAGTATTAAAAATATTTTAATAGAAATGAAGAACTTATCGGAGTTGATGGTTGATTTAGCTTATTCTGCAGTTCTTTTTAATAGTAAAGATGCAGCAGAAGAAGTTTTAAAACTTGAAGACAAGGTTAATAGCTTAAATTATGAAATTAAAAAACAATCCCTTGTTGCAGCTAGATCATATGAAGATGCAGAAAAATTAACTGCTTTACTTGAAATAGCTGAAGCTGCTGAAAGCATGGCTAATGCAGCAAAAGATTTAGCAGATCTTGTAATAACTGGATTTAAACCTCATCCTGTTTTTAAAATGGTTATAGAAGAATCTGAAAAGATGATTTTACGTATTGAAATTGGGATGGGTTCAGATCTTTGTGGAAAATCTTTAGGTGAATTATTACTTGTAAATCGTACAGGTATGATGATTATAGCTATTAGACGTAATGATTCTTGGATTTATGGTCCTAATAGAGATACTGTTTTGTTTGAAGGTGATGTTCTTCTTGCAAAAGGAACAGAAACTGGTTCAGAAGTATTAAAAAAATTAGCATCTGCTGAAATTTCTTTGGATGATATTCCTGATGTTTTAGTAGAATAGTATTTATTAAAAATAGTGTGATAAAATGTTAATAGGTGATATATGTGAAGATAGCAAAAAAGCTAGCGAAGATGATTCGACATATATTATCCTTCCTATTAATGTTAATGATTAACACTATAATATTTTTATTTAAAAAAATTGATTCTGTATTTAAATTAATAATTAATACATTTAAGTTTTTAATCAATAAATTAAAGAATTTTAACAATAATTATCGCTCTGTAGTTAAACAAGGACTAGTTGCTCTTGTAATTTGTGCAATTGGAGATTTGATTGCAGGTATTATTCTTGGAAATATGAATTATTTCATTGAATCCTTTCCAGGACTACTTATTATAATACCTGGTGCAATTGCAATGAGAGGTAATATATTTGGTTCTCTTGCATCAAGACTTAACACTAATCTTCATATTGGTACATTATCACCAGAATTTAAAAAATCTGATATTTTAAATAATAATATTTTATCATCAATAATACTAACACTAGTAATATCTTTAATTTTATCAATAATAGCTAAAATCATTTGTTTAGCTTTTAATTTTGAAAGCATGGCTTTTGTTAACTTTGCTTTAATAAATATATTTGCTGGAATTATTTCTTGTATAATAATGCTACCTATTACAATGTTTATATCATTAAAAAGTTATGAATATGGATGGGATCCAGATAATATAACAACACCACTTATTACTGCTGCTGGAGACTTATTTACATTACCTTCTTTAATAATATCTATTTTATTATTATTTTTCATAAATAATGAATTAATAGAAACAATAATATTAATCATTTTAATTATAATAATTATTGCTTTGTTTATTTATGGACTCTTACTAAATAATGAAATAAAGAAGATTCTGTCTCAATCAACACCTGTATTGTTAATTAGTTCATGTTTAGGAATATTTGCAGGAGGATTCCTACATACTTCTTCTAAAACACTTTTAAATAATCAAACGTTGTTAACTCTTGTACCTCTATTTTCAGGGGTAAATGGTAGTTTATTAAGTATTTTAAGTGCAAGATTGTCCTCTGGATTTCACGCTGGCTTTATTGAACCAATGATGCATCCAGATAGAAATACATTACATAATTTTGCTATTTTATTCGTTTTTGGAATATTTATATTTCCATTTATAGCATTAATTGTTGAATTTAGCTTAAATTTAATTGGTTCAGATACTTTAGGTATCTTAACAACACTACCTATTATAATTATATCTGGATTTATTGTAATCACAATAATGATGACAATTATTTTCTATTTATCAGTATTATCAGTTAGAGAAGGATTAGATCCAGATAATATTGTACTTCCAATATCTACAAGTCTCACAGATTTAATTTCAATCATTGTTTTAACATCTTTTGCAGTGTTTATTCTAAACCATTTCATGTTTTAAACTGTGAATTTAGTTAAATTAAAAAAATTGTTTTTATTTTAAATAAAGACTATATATATCACTTATTTTAAAAAATTTAATTGTTTATTCAATTGAATACCAAGTTTTAAAAATTAATTTACAATCAGTTATTCTAAAATAATCATAAATTAAGTAATTTTTTTCAAAATCCTTTGGAATAGCTATTAAAATAGCTTCTGGATTCTCACTTTTTAAATGAATAAAAAATATTCCAGAATTATTATATTTTAAACTATCAGTTAAAATATCATTTAAATAAATTTTATTATTAATTTTTTTAAATTCATTATTAAATTCTTTAGTATTGTCTATGGAGTAATATAAGTCTTTTTCAGCAGTTAATAAATAATAATCATTTTCTTCTAAATAGCTATTATAAATTTTAAAGTATCCACAACTATAATTTAGGTCATGGTTTTTATTACATTCATGATTTTCATTAAAATTAACTAATACATATTTAGAAAAGTAATCACACTTAACTAATCTATTTATTGGGAAAACATTAGTTCTTTCATCACTATCACCATAAAAAGAAGGTTGAATTTCACTATTTAATGGATAAATAGCTATTGAGCTTTTAATTTTATTTGAAAAAACTTTATTTGTGATTAATAAATCATAACTATTTTCTAAATGTTTTAACTTATCATAAGAAATAGTGTTTTTAATTGTTTTATTATCTGTGTTTAATATTGCTAAACCTGGAGATATACTATTTAAGTTACTAAGATTTTCCCAATTACTTGGTTTACCAGGGTTATTTAATAGATTATCTAATGATTCAGTAGTTATTTTTTCTATATGATTTTTATCTATTTCACTAGATATTTTTTCACTTGTACTATTTGTTAGACTTGTAATTATCCCAATTGTAAATATAAACATAAAAATAACTAATATAAGTTCAATTGAGAATATGTTTCCTTTTTTGTCTATCATTTTATAACCCGTATTTTTTCTTATGAGAACTATCTAAGAATATTATTTTATTAGAGTCATTAAAATAATAATATGGATCTCCTGGATAATTATCTGCAAAAACAACATGATCTGGAGATGAAACAGAACTTAAATTGTTTTCTATATTTGCTCTTGGTATTATAAATGTTTCAAAGCCATAGTGTGGACATAATGGTTTTCCTTCAAGTCTACAAAGATAACAACTTCCATCTGCACTTTCATGATAATAAGAATTTTTAATACAATCTGCTAATGTATGATTATCTCCATGGTGTATGTAAGGGTCATATGGGCATTTTTTTAATATTAGTGGTGCTGTTGCATTTATATAGTTTTCATGATTTTCTACATTTCTTTTTTCTAAGTATTTTGAAAGAGAATTACCAAAAAGTATATTTGTTTCATTGTATGATAGACTTGGATCCGGTGAGCATAATAATATTCCTAATGGATCTTTTAAATTCAAAACAGAAGTTTTTGATTCAAGAACATTATTATACTTTTCATTATCTTTTTCAACTGTTATTATTGTTTTAAATTTTAAATATTCGGGGCTTTCACTATTTTCAATACTTATAACATTCGATTCAATTTTTATATCATATTTTTTAAGATATTCTTTATTTTTATTAGATAATTTCTCATTTAATACTTTTTTAAATTCTTCACTTGAGTCTTTAAGTGGTGTTTTACTTTTTATTACATTTTCAGATATTTCTTTTAAAGATGTATACGATAGAACTTCTATGTTTTTATTGTAATCTTCAACAATATATTTTAAATTATCACTAGCTATTATTTGATTTGTTTCTTCTGTTATAAAATAATTTAAATTTAAAAATAAAATAACTATTATAATAAATGAAATAATTAGAATTACACTTATTCCAGTAAATACATGACCTTTAGAGTCATTAAAGATGGTTTTCATATATTAGTATTTTTTAAGTTTTTTATAAAAATATTTCTAATATACAAGGACATGAAAATATTTTTTATCACTTAAAAAAATAGCTTTTTATACTATTGATAAAATATTTATATGTAATAAAAATTTTTTATAGTTTAGTTAAAAATTAAGCTATATAATAATGGAGGATTTTTATGTCTGATACCGTACGAACATGGCGTCATATTCAAGAAAGATATAACCTTATTGGTTCTGAATGCACAACTTGTGGAAAACTTTATTTTCCACCGAGAGTAATTTGTCCTGAATGTAGAAGAAAAGGAAATATAGAAAGTTTCCAATTCTCTGGTAAAGGAAAAATTCATAGTTTTTCAATTGTTAGAACCCCAACCAGCGACTTTAAAAAAATAGCTCCTTATGCTGTAGCTATTATTGAGTTAGATGAAGGTGCAAAATTAACTTCACAATTAGTTGATTGTGATGTAGATTCATTAGAGATTGGAGACCCTGTTGAAATGGTCTTTAGAAAGATTAGAGAAGATGGAGAAGAAGGAGTAATTTCCTACGGATTTAAATTTAAAGTTAAAAAATGATTTTGAATTTTAATAAACTTTTCTAAAACTTTTTATTTTTAATTCATAACTAATTTTATTTTATTAAAATTAATTTTATACTAATTTATCTATTTTTTAAATAAAATCCTTATTATATTAATCTTAGAAAACTTTTTATACTCATAAAATAAATCATAAATAATATTAACTATTTGTAAAAAATTATTAACTGAGGATTTTCATGAATGATAACGATGCTGTTTTATTAATTAGTCATGGTAGTAGCCTACCTTATGCAGAAAATACTTTTAAAGAAATATGTACTAAATTTAAGAAAAAATCTGGTCTTAGTACTGAAGTAGGATATATGAAAGTAAGTGATCCTACAATAGCTCAAGCTATTAATATTTTAAAAGAAAATTCACCTAAAAGAATATTTGCATTACCTGTTTTTTTATCTCCAGGAATTCACACAAACATTGATATTCCAACAATTTTAGGTTTAGATCCATTAGAAACTGATCCAAGATGTCCTGATGGAAATTACCCAGAAGATCATTATTTATATGGTCTTGAAGAAGTAGAATTTGATGGAGAAATAAAACTACTTAAACCAATAGGACCAAATGATGATTTATTAGAAATAATTAATAAAAGAATTGAAACTTCACTTGAGGGGTCAAAAATTTCAAATGATGCAAAAACAGCTATTTTACTAGTATCTCATGGAAGTAGACTAAAATACAATAAAGAATTTATATCTACATTACATGAAAAATTTTCAAAAGATTCTAGCTATGTTTCTGATTTTGGTTTTATGGAACTTGTAGAACCAAATATACCTCAATCAATAAATAAATTAACAAGTGAAAATGAAATTGAAAGATTAATTGTAGTTCCAGTATTTATTGCACCAGGAGTTCATACAAACAATGATATTCCTGTAATTTTAGGATTAAAAGAAGATAATGGTCACTCTCAAAGCCATGATCATGATCATCATGATCATCATCATGATTTAACTAAAATTGAATTTGATGGAGAAGTATTATATCCTGAACCAATTGGAGCAGATGATATATTAATTCAAATTTTAGAAAAAAAAGTAAATAGCTATTTATAAGCATATTTTTAATTAATTTCTATAAAAATAGCTATTATATCTTTTTACTATAATTTTCTTTATAGAAAAACTTTTTATATTTTTAAATTAAATTATAACTTATTTAATTTAATTTTTATATAAGATGATATTATGGTTGATACTAGTGAAAGTTTTAATAAAATAAAAGATTCTGATTTATCTAAAACAGGAATTTTACTTTTAAGTCATGGTAGTAGATTACCACATGGTTCTAATGTTATAAATTCTTTATCTGAAATGTATCAGGACGAATTTCCAGGTTCGATTGTAGAAACTGGATTTATGGAAATAACTGAACCTAATATTCCACAAGCTTTTGAAAACTTAAAAAAACATGGTGAACTTGATAGAATCATTGTTGTTCCAGTTTTTGTAGCTCATGGATTGCATACTAAACGGGATATACCAAAAATCCTTGGCTTAGAAAATGAAGAAGATAGCCATGAAGAACATCATCATGGTGAAGGTCATCCACATAAGGATCATCATGGTGAGGGGCATCATGGAGGCCATCATCATGGAGGAGGACACCACCATCATCACCATGAAATAGAAAAAGTTGATTTTGATGGTGAAATAATTTTCACTGATCCATTAGAAGATGATCCTTTGATTTTAGAGATTATTAAAAGAAGAATTTCTAATTCTTTATAAATTTAACTCTAATTTTAATTTTTAAATAATTAATGTTAAAAATTAATAAAAAAGAGTTAAAAATCAATTAATTATTTTCTAAAAAGATAAATTAGTAAAGATTTGTATTTTTTCTAAAAATGAGGGTCGGCCAAAATTCAAAATCATTTTCTTAAAACGATAGATTAATCCTTTGTTTGAGATTTGAAGAAATATCTTTCTTGAAAAAGGTATTTTTGTCCGACACTCAAAATAAAAAAATAAAATAATTTTTATTTTTAAATATTTAATTATTCTGGATGACATTTACCAGAACCAGATAAATTAGTTCCACATTCTGGACATACTTTGTTTCTACAAGGACTACCTTTTATTTTAGGTTCTTCATATCCACAATTAGGACATTTACAATTTTCCATGGTTTCATGACAATTTTTTTCCATATTATTTGATTTACAATTCTTTTGATTTCCTGAATTTCTATGACACTCTTTATTATCTCCTTTTCTATGACATTCTCCTTGTCCATGGCCTCTAAAAGGTTTGTGTTCTTCTTCTATTTCTATTTTTTTAATATTTTCACTTTTACAGTCTGGGCATTGATCATAAGTTTTTTGTGGATTACTCCATTGGAATCCACAATTATTACAGATATATATTATTTTCTCACTCACAAAATCGTCTCCAATTACAATTTCTCTTCCTTCAATTAATGAAATAGCTATTTTCTTTTTTGCAGAATTTAAAATTCTATGAAATGTAGATTGAGAAATTCCCATAAGTTCAGCAGATTCTTTTTGTTTAATTTCATGATAATCCTTAAGACGTATAGCTTCAAATTCATCTATACTAAGATTTATTGGTTTAGATGAATTATTTATGTCCTTATTAAAACATTTTTGTTTTGGACATTGAGCTATTCTTCTTTTTCTTTTTGGTCTTACCATTTTTATCACTTTAAACAATTTTTTATAAAAATTTCAAAGCCACAACTATGATTAACTAAAGGTATTATGAATATATATTCATAACTATATATAAAACTTTTTAATATTCTAAATTTTTAATAGTTTAAATAAGTGTTGGTAGACCTATTTTCTTTAAATTTCTAACTTGTTAGCATTATATATACTTACTTCTTAATTAATCACTAAATCATTGTATTTATTACATATTTAGTTCTTTGAATAATTTCATTGTGATTACTTTTATTAATTATATTTAATTAATTTTTTCTTAACTTAAAAAAACTTATTAATTTTTAAAAACAAATTTTTAATCATGAATTTTACTGATTTAAAAGTTTCTGATTTTGGAGAAAAATCATTAATAAAATTAATTATTAGAAAAACTCAAAAATTACAAAAAAATCATTTTATTTTAGGAGATGATGCAGCTGTATTATCAATTAATAATAAAAATTTAATTGCATCATCTGATATGTTAATTCAATCACGTCATTTTCCAAAAGAAATGTCTTATAATCAAATGGGATTTAAATCAGTAACAGTTAATGTGAGTGATCTTGCAGCTATGGGATCTAAACCTTTAGGGTTTTTACTAAACATAGCTATTCCTTCAAATTTTTTAATGAAAAATTTTAATGATTTAATTAGAGGGGTTTTAGAAGCTTGCAAATTTTATAATATTCCTCTTGTTGGTGGAGATACAAATGAGGCAAATGAAGTCATCATATCTGGAACAGCTTTAGGAATTAGTAAAAATCAATTTTTAAAAAAATCAGGCTTTAAAAATGGTGATTTAGTTTGTGTTACTGGTAAATTAGGTTTAGCTGCATTAGGGTTTGAAATTTTAAATAAAGATTTTAACTGTGAAACTTCGAAAATAGCTATTTTAAAAGTTTTAAAACCAATAGCTAAAATAAATGAAGGAACTAGCTTAAATTCAATAGCTAGTGCTTGCACAGATATTACTGATGGATTAGCTTCTGAGTTATATGAAATATTAAATTCAGATAAAGATTCATTTAAAGGAATTTTAATTTATGAAGAAAAATTAGCTATTTCTAGTGAGTATAAGAAAATAGCTAAATCAATTGGTAAAAATTATTTAAAATTAGTTTTAAATGTTGGTGAAGATTTTGAATTGTTATTCACTATTTCTAAAGATAATATTTCAAAATTAAAAGGTAACATTGATTTTAATATTATTGGTGAAGTTAATAATTCTTCAAAGATAGAGATTCAAAGGATTGATGGTGGAATTCAAAATATTTCTAAAGAAGGTTATAATCATTTTATTAATTGATATGGGTATGGTAATATGTAGGAATTAATTAATCATGTTTTTAAAAATATTCTTAATTCTGATTATATTTTCTTTTCATTTAATTAAAAATAATTTTTAATTATTTACAATTATCAAACATTCTTGCTATTTAATCAATAGTTTAATCAATAGTTTTTTGATAATAGATTATTATACTTGAAATTCATCTCTAATAAATATTTAGTTTTATTTTTAATGCAATTTTTTAAACAATATTTTATTGTTTAGGAATATTTTTTAAACAAGGTGTCCGATAATTTAATTTTTTCTGAGGACACATAATGCTTATTTTATATTGTTTGATGGTGTGCAAATGATATTTCATAAAAGTACACTTTTATTATTGATAATTTTTAATTTAGAGTCTTTTAAATCAGAGTATTTATATATAATGGAATATATACATTTAATTGGAGATTAAAATGAAAATTCCATTAAATCTTGATGAAAAAGACCCTATATAGGTATTTTTTGGCATTGTAATTAAGCTTATCAATTCTCGATTATTTTAGTAAAAATAGCTTAAAATTAGTTAAAAAAGATTAATATTCATCAAACTATGTTAAAACTAATATTATTATCAATATTTTTTAAATTAGACTTATTTTATGTTTATAATCAAACATTATCTAACAACAAACTCTTAAAATTTCTATAATATTAATAATCTTCCAAGTTTAAAAGAGATTAGAGAGATTTATTCCAGACATAATGAAGATGCATACCTTGAATTAACTTTAAAAACATTAAATAAACTACAATTTAAGAAAATAAGGAATATTAAAACTATAATAATCGATTCAATTCCAATTACATTGGATTTAAAATTCAATGGAAAGTTTTTAAGCAAACAAATACTACTTGAAAAAGACTACGGTAGAGCATATTCCACTGGAACAAAGCAGTATATAGGATTTCAAATGACAATATGAATAGAACACGAAACATGCAAACAATTAACACTACTAATTCACAGAGAATCACCACATGACAATAAAATATTCGACATGCTAAATGAACTAAAAATAAGAAAACACTTAAAAAAAATGACAATTAATTTTGTGCGACAGAGGATTCCAAAGCCTACAAAACTACCTAATCGACATAAACAAATACCAAATAATCACATTAATATTTCCAAAGAAAAAGCCAGCACTAATAATACTAATAGAAAGAATACAAAACCCATTAAACTATTTCACAGAAAAAAATACAAAAATTCAATATATAACTATTTAAAACAAAAATTATTCCAATTTACTACTCAAATGGAAAGACTACTAAAGACAAAGATGGAAAATAGAAGAAACATACAAATTCATAAAACAAGAATTAAAAATGAAAAATATACACCCATATACAAAGAGTTCTGTTTATAAACATGTATATCTGAATGTACTTTTAATAAGCATCATGATTAGTAAAGGTTATAAGTAAATTAAAGAAATTTCCAACCTGATAAATTTCACATAAAACAGACACCTTGTTATAAAATATTTTTAAAACTTAATAGTTTTAATCTATCAATAACTATATATAATAATGTATTAAATAATATATTTACAATATAAAATATATCAACAATATGAATGAATAATGGTGAAATAATGTGTGTTAGAGTTAAACTAGATTATGATAAATATCATGAAGAATATGAATGGATAATGGTGAAATAATGTGTACAAGTATTTTTACTAAAACTGAGGATGATAAGCACTTTTTAGCAAGGACAATGGATTTCTCATTTCCTATAGAGGGTAATCCTGTATTTTTACCAAGAGATTACAGTTGGCATGTTTTTGGTAAGGAAATGACCAATAAATATTCTATGCTTGGTACTGGTCGAGGAATAGCTGGAAATTATATTTTTACTGATGGAATAAATGAACATGGTCTTGCTATTGCTGAACTTTATTTACCTGGTGAAGCATCATATAATAAAAATGAAGTTAAAGGAAAGAATAACTTAGCTCCATGGGAATTTTTAAATTGGTGTTTAGGTAATTATAAGTCAATAGATGATTTAGAAAAGGATTTAAAAAATATTAGATTAGTAGATGTTGAAATACCTATTATGAATAAATCAATTCCCTTACATTATATTTTTGCTGATAGTACTGGTCGAGTAGTTGTAATTGAACCTACTGGTGGTGAATTAAAATTCAAAGAGAATCCTGTTGGTGTTATGACTAATACTCCTAATTTAGAATGGCATACTCAGAATCTTAGGAATTATCTTCATGTTCAACCTGAACAATGTAGTTCAAAAAAATATGGTGAATTTGAGGCGACACCTTTCTCACAAGGAACTGGAACAAGCGGTCTTCCTGGAGGATTTACACCTTCTCATCGTTTTGTTCGCGCAGCATTCTTTAAAGAATATATTAATAAAGCTCGAAATGAATTAGAAGGAATTACTAATATTTGGCAGATTTTAAATACTGTTCGTATTCCAAAAGGTGTAGTTATTGAAGATTCTGCAGGTGAGGATTCTACTCAGTATTTAGCTGGAATATGTATAGAAAGCAGATCTTTTTATTTTACTCCATATGAAAATAATAGAATCACAAAAGTACAAATAACTGATGAGTTAATAGATGATGGTAATGTTGTTATATTTGAAGTTCCAAGAAAACAATCATATTATACTCCTGAAGGAAGAATAGATCATAATGATCCTGAAACAACTATAAAAGAAGTTATTAAACTTTTAGATGATATTAAATCTACTAAAAAGGGCCAAGTTGAAGGTAAAAATAAAGAGATATTAAAAGATATTGATGATGACTTTTTAAAAGAAAACATTTCTGAAATAAAAGAACTTTTAGATGTTATTGGAAAAGAAAGATAATAAATTTATCTTTTTTTCTTTTTAATGTATTATTTGATTCAAATCTAATTCTCTTGCATAATTAACTAATTTTTTAACATCACAATTTGAAATGGGCTTAGAAATCTCTTTGTCTTGATTAAATTTGTAAAGTGAATGATATCCACTTATAATATTTAAAATAACATCTTTCTAAATTATCATTTATCCAATTCATTAAACGCATCGAACAGCATTCAAAATGATTTGGTAAAACTAAATGATGTATTATCATGTTTTTTGATTTAGCTATTTTATGATTTCTACCATCCATGCAATTATCTGTATTAGAAAGTCTTGATGCACATTCATTATTACCAAATTTAAAATCATTAAGATATAAATCTACAAATCCATCTAATAAACTCATTACTTCACTAAACATATACATATTACTATTCCACACCACAGGAATATTTTTTGTTAATTTTATAAGTTCAAAAATATATTTTAAATTAGGGCTTGGTTCACCTCCTAAAAAATTAATATTACTTGAACCTTTTTCTATACTTATAAATTCTTTTAGCTGAATTTTATTTATAGTTTATTACTTAATTTTTACAACTGTTGGTAAAAACTTTTTTAACCAGTTTTCATAAAAAGATTTTTCTCCGATTATTTCGTGAAAAACTTTAGAAAATAATTCTTGTAATTTATCAGCTGTT
>Ga0334882_1000903_pt1 | contig 40241 bp, 34 predicted proteins | sample GraSluR1_MG_5_FD_207226 | JGI IMG/M metagenome (GOLD analysis project Ga0334882, IMG submission 207226) | Sludge microbial communities from methane-producing bioreactor in Wageningen University, Netherlands - Granular Sludge_15_04-R1 | ecosystem: Engineered > Bioreactor > Anaerobic >... | reverse complement strand
CAGCGCGCTCTTCTTTTTCCAAAGTAACTCGATATCTTTTCGCTGGCATTCTTTCCTCTCCTCGGGCTTTTTTGTAAGAATGCCACACTTTCCTTATCCGTCAAATCGTCTCTGTTAAACTACTAGTTCCCCTTACCAAAACCGCTATTTCCAGGCTTTGGCGTTGCTGAAGCTTCATTTTGTCCCCATTATACTCTACATTTTCATCTTTTTGAGCCAGGAGGGCTGTTATGGATGAGAGCACTTTGGAATTCCCTGTTGTTGCCTTCCGTGGTGATCGTATGCGTGCGTTGCGCCACACACGCCGGATTTCGGCAGACCGCTTGGCAAAAGCTGCTGATCTTACGACCCACCATGTTTTCCGATTAGAGCGGGGCGAGCGGCCCAACGTGTGGGGTATCACCATCGCCCGGCTGGCGCAGGCGCTAGACACCACCACGGATTTTCTTTTGGGCCTCACCGATTGCTCCGAGCGTCCGAGGGCTGCGCCGTGAACGCCCCTTTCTGGGTTTACTTTGGCGGCGCGCTGCTGGTGCTGGGGCTCCTCATCGCGCTGGTCCTCGTGCTCAAGCGGGCGGCGGTGCAGTTGCTCCAACTCGGCGGGGTGGTGGCGATCTTGGGCATCCTGGGGCTATTGGCTGCTGGGCAGTTCCAGCAGGCCAGCGCCCAAAAGGAAACCGCGCAGGCCGTGCAAATCGCCGCCGGCGGGCAAACCCTGGTCACGGTCCTGCTGGTGCTGACCCTGCTGCTCTTGCTCGCTTTCGTCAGCGCGTTGTCGCTCTACCTGGCGTTGCGCAAGTCGCGGCTGCTGCGCGGGCTTTCCCGGTGGGTGACCGGTGCCGCAGCTGCAGGCAATGGCGCGTGGACTAGCGGCCCGGATGCGCGGTGGCAACGGCAGGGCGCGCTGCCCGGTGATGAAATGCCGCATTACCTGGCCTGGCAGCAGCAACAAGCGGCGCTCCAGCAGCAGCAGCAGCAGCAAATGTTATTGCTCCTGGCGTTAGGGCACCGCCCGCCGAGTGGCCCCGGCACGCCGCTGGCGCTGCCCCCCTGGGCGCAACCCCCCGCCGCAAACGCCGAGCAGCCGGACGCGAGCGCCTGGCTGCCTCCGTCGGGCGTGTGGTGGACGGGGGAATAGCTGGCAACTGTAGAATACTGGCTTGCAACGTATCACGGGATAGTAACCGGCCCCCACGAACCTGCCGCTGATAATGAGGTGATTATCGCCAGGGTGAAACGCAAACTTGCGCCGCTGCCGCGGGGGTATGCGCGATTTGAGCTAAGCGCGCGCGCTTAGTCAGCGTGGTAATGGCTGGGTAACGCTCCTTATTGCGCAGTATCGCACCGTCACGGTTCAGCAGGGCAGTATGACGCAGGGTTGAGTTTAGTCAAGGTATAGTAATGGGTCGTTCCGTAGGGGCTAATAAGGCAGGAATTATGCGTAAGTGGGGTTTGGGCATCGGGATCGTGCTGGCCGTGGGGCTGCTGCTGGGGTGTGAGTCCAGCACGCCGCTGACCTCGCCGCTCGGCACGCCCGCGCGCACGGCTTACCCGCCGGCGCAGGGCGTGGATGCCGTGCGCCAAGAGGCCGGGCTGCCCCCACGCTTTCCTGAAAACCCGACTGCTCGGCTGGTGACCCCTACGCCCGAATCGCCGTTCTTGGACACCGACCGGGAACTCTACAGCGCCCTGGCCGAATCCCGCATCCGTACCGCGGAGTTGGAAGTGCAGATGACCGCCGTAGCCGCTGACCGCGAGGCCGCCGCCTGGGAAGCCCAACGCGCCGGCTGGACGGCCACCGCCGAGTGGCACGCCTATTGGGACGCGCAAACCGCGACCGCCGTGGCGGGCGGCTGGACGGCGACCGCCGAGTGGCGGGCGACGGCCGCCGCGCTAGATGTGGGGGGGACGGCGACGGCCCAAGCCAGTGACCGCCTGATCGCGGAGGCGCAGGCCACCGCCATCATCAGCGCCGCGCGCCGGGCCGATCTGGCCGCCGTGGCGACGGCGACCGCCGTGGCCGAAACGGCGGCGGTGCAACGTCGCCAAACGCAACTTAGCGAGGTCACCCGGCTGTTCTTCTTTGTCCTGTTAGTGACGTTCAGCCTGCTGCTGGGGCTGGGCCTGATCCCGGCGCTCTTCACCCGCCGCCTGCCCGATGGCACGGTTATCATGCCCGCGTGGATCATGCGGATCTTTGGCCTGACCACCGTGGACCCGCGCAAAAGCCCTGGGCCGGTGCTCTCCATTGGCGGGCCGACCATGACCGCCAATGCGCCGGACGTCGTGGATGCCGACACGCAAGCGCTCCAAAGTCAGCGGGGCGATACCCTGCGGTTGGCGGAGTTACAGCCGCCGGTGCAGAAAGCGTTGCTGCGGCAGGCGCTCCACCGGCCGGGCTCTCGCGGGCTGCGGGGTGCCCCGTCTAGCGTCGAAGTGTTCACCCCGGAGCAATTGGCGCAGTATGTCAACGCGGAATTGCTCCGCAGCGCTGCCGAGGAGTGGCAGCGGCAGTAGGAGGTCGCTATGTCCGCACCCACCGTTACGCTTACCGACCAGGATCGCGCCCGGCTGCACACGTTTGGGCAACGCATTGTCGAAACCATGCGCAACCGCGGGGCGCTCCCCGCGCACGCGCCCGATCCGCGCTTCTACGCGACGGGCCTGCCCGATCGCGCCGTGCTGGCGCTCGACCTGGCTTCCTTTCAAGGCCGGGAAGAGGCCGTGACCAATGCGGCCTTCCTGCGGCAGTTGCGCGCGGCGCTCGAAGGCCGGCGCGTGGTGATTACCAACGGGCGGGGGCTGGTGTATCAGGTGGGCTGGGCGCCCACCCCCACCAGCGGCATCCCCGATTACGCCGAATTGAACCTCGCCAGCGCGCCCAGTAGCGGGCGGCTGCTGGTGCCACTCGGCGAAACCGCGCAGGGCCCCTGCTGGCTCTCGCTACTGGAAATGGATAGCGTGCTGCTAGGGGGGACGCGCCGCCTGGGGAAGACTACCCTGCTGCACGCCTTCATCCTGGCGTTGGTGGCCCGCGAACCGGCGCGGCGGGTGCGCTTGCTGCTGGCCGACGGCAAGGACGGGGTGGAGTTTGGCGTCTATCGCGGCCTGCCCCACGTCCAGACCGTGACCGGCACGGGGGAGGAACTGGCGGCGGCGTTGGGAACCTTACGCACCGAATTACACCGCCGCAGCGAACTACTCGTCAAACACGGGGCGCGCAAAATTGCGGATCTGCCCAGCGAGCAGTGCCCGCCGTACCTGGTGCTGGTGGTGGACGAACTGGCCTACCACTTGGAGACGCCGGGGGTAGACGAGTTATTGCGCGACCTGGTGGCGCGGGGCGGGGCTTACGGCATCCACCCCGTCCTGGCGACCCAGCGCCCCGATGCCACGGTGGTCAAGGGCTTTCTCAAGACCAACCTGGCGACGCGGATCGCGCTGCCGGTGCCGGATCGGCAGGACTCGCAGGTGATCCTGGGGCGCAATGGGGCGGAGCAGTTGCCCAAAATCGCGGGGCGGGTGCTCTTCACCTGGCGAGGGCGGCGCATCGAAGCGCAGGGCTACGCCGTGTCCGACGCGCTCCTGGGGGAGATCGTGGGCCGCTTGGAAGCCCAGCAGCCGCCCCTCAGCGGCAGCGCGCCGGGCCAGTTGACGCCGGCAGAACGGCGGTGGGTAACGCTGGCGCTCGAGCAATTCGAGGGCTACTTCCCGGCACGCGAGATTGCCGAGGCGGCCAATAGCAGTCACCGGCAGCTCGCTACAACGGCCAAACGCTGGGAGTTGCAGGGACTATTAGAGCCCGCGGTATATGAGGAAGGTACGGGGCATAAACTACCGCGCCGGATCACGGCTAAACTCACCGCCCTGCTTTAGCCGGTGGTTTAGGCTCAGCGTGGTTTAGGTGGTTTAGGTGTGGTTTAGGCGTGGTTTAGGGGTAGGCAGTGTGGTTTAGGGTGTGGTTTAGGCTCGGCAGTGTGTTTTAGGCAGACCAGACGAACGTTTTTTATCCAGCAAGGAGGCATTCCTATGACTACATTACATTTCGGTCTCGATGAAGGCTCGGGCGCTAAGAAGTTGTGGGGCCCCCACGGCGGCCTCGAGCAACCCGCGCAGGCCGCCAGCGCCGGGCAGGCCCACCTCACCGGCAACATCGCCGGCCTGCGCTCCCAAACGCCCCCGCTGCGCATCACCCTCGAAGGCGGTGTCTTCTATGTGGGCGCAGAGGCCCACCAGTGGGGCCGCCCGGTCGAGAATCTCGCCGATGAACGCTTAAACGGCAGCCCCGAAACCCGCGCGCTCGTCTACGCCACCTTCACCCGCTACCTGCAGCAGTTCGGTGCCCCGGCGGGCCCAGTTCACCTCACCCTCGGCCTCTCCCAACTCCCCCTCGCCGAGAGCCAGGCCGCCGCCACCCTCAAGGGGGTGCGCTGGCTCAAAGGAGCGCACACCTGGCAGGCGGAGGGGCAACCCTACACGCTCGAGGTCAGCGGCGTGACCACCACCACCCAGGCCGCCGGGGCGCTCTTCGATTATCTGTTGGATGATGCGGGTGCCTTCATCCCCGCGCGCAAGCCGCTGTTCCAACAGGAAATTGGCGTGGTTTCAATCGGCATGAACACGCTCGAACTCATGGCAATCCACAACGGCGCACCGGTACCGCGCTTCACCCGCGCCGAGACCGCCGGCGTCCGCCGCCTGCTGGAGTTGCTCGATCCTGCCGCCCAGTATTCCCGCGGCGAGTTAGACTCGCTGCGCCGCGCCGGCAAACTCGATACCCGCGCGGCGCTCCCCATCTGGAGCAGCGAGGTGTTGGGGCATCTCGAGCGCCATTGGGGGACTGCCTTCCGGCGCTTCGGTATCGTGCTGCTGGTCGGCGGCGGTGCGCTCCTGCTCCACACCGCGCTTATGGGACGGTTCAATGGCAAGGGCTACCTGCCCGACGCGCCGGTGCTCAGTATCGCGCGCGGCCTCTACAAGTTGGCGCTCATGCGCGCCCAACGCAAACGGGATTAGGATGGCGGCGCGTGGGCGTCCCTGGCGCACCCCTCGCCCGACGGTGGTCAACGTCAAATTGCTGCTGTATTCAGGCGAGGATGATGACTTGCTGGCGTTTTTCGCCGCGCTGCCCGCCCGCCAGCGCGCCAGCGCGGTCAAATCCGCCCTGCGCGGCGGGCAGCTCATCGGTGCTACCCTACCTGCTGGCCCAGACGATGATGCACTCGCCGATCTACTCAGCGGCTTGCTCTTTGAAGATTGATTTGTTTGCGGCAAACAAATATCCGGGAATTGTTTGCCGCAAGCAATCTCCGGCGTGTGCCGGGTGAAGGGTTAATAGGGTGCAGGCTTATTAATGAAGAATGGCTCACGTTACCGAGGCAGTTACCGGGTGCGTACCGTCGCGCCGCGCCGTACCGTCGGCGGCCGATCCGGGCTGTACCGTCAGCCCCGCGGGTACCGTCCCGCCACTTGCATGTTTAATTTTCAGGAGGACTACTATGCTCGACATTCACGTTGATACGCGCCTATGCTATACGGCGGATGGGTGGGCCGAGCGTACCGAAGTCTATGTGCAGATTTATCAAAGTCTGATCGAGACCGGCCTGCTCGCCCAACTCAACGGCAACCAGTTGAAAGTGTTCTTGGGGCTGACGCTCCAGGCCACGATCCTCACCCCCGGGGACTTCTTCACCCACTTGCGCTCCCAAGGTCTGGCTACCGAGGCCGATCTGGGCCGCATCATCTGCTACCAGTCTCAGCAGACCCTGGGGCAACAATGCGGGCTGCACCCCGAGACGGTCGGCACTTGCCTCGCCGTTCTCGAACACGCGCACCACCTCGTCACCCGCCGCCTCACTCAGGGCCGCGATGGCCGCTACAGCCGCCCGCTCTTTCTCATCCAGGCCACTGCCTTCGTCTCGCCGCCCCGCGCGCAACGCACCGCTCCGCCTGCCGCGGCGCTCACCCCGCCCGGACCCAGCGCCACGACTGGAATTGTCCACCGCGCGGAAAATTCCGCTACGGGCATTCCCCACCCGTCGGAAATTTCCGCAACGGTTGCCGCGCACCGTGCGGAAAAAACCGTAGCGGAGACCTCCTACCGTGACGGGTTTTCCGCTGCGGAAATTCCGCAAGCGGGTTGTAGGGTTGCTGTTGTTGGAAATCCTTTAGCCCTAGAGTCATCAACAACACCATTACAACCCGCTCTCGAAAATTCCGACACGGTCGCCGCCCAGGTCTGCGCTGCTTTTGCCGCCGCCCGCGGCGCACCCTACGCGCTCACCCCCCGCGACCACGCGCTCCTGGCCGAGTTACACGCCGCCGGCTACTCCCTTGCCGCCATCCTGACCGGCGTGCAAACCGCCGTGTCCGGGGCGCTCCAACGCGGCGAGTTCCCCCGCACCCTCGCTTATTGTGCGCCCGCCATCCGCGCCACCAGGCTGCCGCCGGCCCCCACCTCACCGCCCCTCCCCGCCGATCTCTGCCAGGATTTGCAATCACTCGGTTGGCAAGGCAGCACCGCCCTGATCGCGCAGCGCTACGCCGCGCACCCCACGGCCGTTCGCGCCCGCCTGACCCACTGGCTGGAGCAGCCGCCCGCGGGCGTCCGCGAACCCGCCGCGCTCTTCCGGCGCGAGTTGCAGGAGGGCACGCTGTTGCTATCCCCGGCCCCAGCAGCCCCGCCCCCCGCGCCGCCGCCGCTGACCGATGCCCCCGGCGCCGCCGCGCTCTGGCAGCACACGCTGACCCTCCTGCGCCAGCAGATGGCCCGCGCCACGTTCGATACCTGGTTGGGTAACACGCAGGGCTTAGGTTATGCCAAGGGCGACCTGGTCATCGGCGTACCCGATGCCCACACCGGCGATTGGCTCGCACAGCAGTTGCAGCGGCCCATCACCCGCGCGCTCTACCAGGTCGCCGCGCGCGAACTCGCGTTCGTGTGCGCCGTGCCGGAGGTGGCTCATGCCTGATCTGACCCGGAAAACTGTGGCCACCCTGAAAATTATTGCCGTAGATCCTCATATCCTCGGGTTTTCCGGCAGGGGTTTTCCGGGTGGGGGCGGCGCAATCTGATGCCCGTCCGCGTGCGGTTCGGCTATGATGAGCAAGACTTGCTGGCGGCGCAGTGGGCGGTGCTGGAAGCGTTCATCCGCCAACTGCGTCAGGGTTGGGCTGAACCGGCCGCCCGGCAGGCGCTCCGCGCGGTGAGCGACGCGCTACCTCACGATCCCGCCGGCCCCGCGGCGACCGCCGCGACGCTGGCTGAACGCCTGGTCGCCCAGGTAGCGGAACTGCTGGCCGCGCGCGAGCCGGCCGCCTTACAGGCCGCGCAAACCGAATGCGCTTATTTGCAGCGCCAGGTGGCGCGGTATCAGGCCGATCCGCTGGCGGCGCAGGTGGCGCGGCTCACAGCAGAACACGCCGCGGCGCTGCAACACGGCGCACAACTTGCCCAGCAGGTGGCGGATTTGGAAGCCGCCCTGGCGCAAGCCCCGGCCACGCACGCCCGCGTGCAGCAGCACCTCCAGGCCGAGATTGCCCGCTGGCAGGCCGAGAACCGCGCGCTCCAGCGCATCGTGGCAACCCAGCAATTGCAGTTGCTCGGCCCGGATAGCGCGCCGGAAAACCCACCCCGGAAACCCAGAGGGTGAGAGCCTATGTTGTAGTATTTTTCCGGCTCAGCCAGGTTTTCCGGTGGCTGGCGTAGTACATACTGCGCTTTCCCGCCTTTTCGCTGACTCGCTGATTCGTTAAAGGAGTGCTTGCTTATGACGACATTGGACCTCACGGCCTTGAGCGCGGCGCTGACCGCGCGCTGTGGCGATGCGCGCTGGTTGCCCGTTCTGGAGCGGCTGGCGCTTACCGGCGTGGCCGACCGCTCCCAGTTGCTTACGCTGCCCGGCCTCACCGCCGACAAGTTCGAGACGCTCTGCCAGGCCGCGCAAGACCTGGCCCCCGGCCAACTTTTCGCGGCTACGACTGAGCCAATTCCCCGCCCCGGACGCCCCGGGCGACCGCCGACCGTGTATACGCTCGACCCGGTGGGGGCCGCCCTGCTTCGTCGCCACGGGTTCCCTGACGCGCAACCCTGCGGCCTCACCACCGTCACGCAACTGGCCCATGCCCGCGAGATGCTGGCGCTCTATCTGCTGGCGCAGGCGGCGGGACTGCCTGTCGCGCTCGACCGCCCGCTGCCTTACGGCACCGAGCAGACGCTCCGCCCCGATCTGCTGGTGACGCTGCCCGCCGGCCCGCCGGGCATGTTTGAGATTGAGCAGCGCGCCGATGTGACGTTGCTCCGCCGCATCCGCGAGAGTGTCCGCCACAAGGTGGCTTTTTTCCAGACCCCGGCGGGGCCACCGTGCAGCCCCACCGTGCGGGTCCTCATCAACCTGCCCCGCGGCGCGCTCTGGGAGCAGACCTTGGCGGTGTGGCAGCGCGCCGTGGCGGGGGTCGCCGCGGAACACGGCGGCGCGCTGCCGTGCCGCTGGCTGGCGCTGCCGCTGTTGGAGTTCCTCGCGCAACCCGATTGGAGTGCGCCACCGGATGCGGAGCGCTGGACGGACCTGTTCGATCCGGCGCTGTTACCCACCTTTGGCACAGTGCCGGCCCAACCCGGCAACCCGGCGCGCGCTGCCGCCAGCCACCAGCAGCCAGCCACCAGCCTGTCCCTGCCTGCCGCGCTGCACCGCTGGAGTGTCCCCGACACGCACCTGATCCTCTGCGCCTTGTGGCAGCATCTTCAGGAACATGGCCCGGCGTTGCTGGCGACGCCGGAGCGGCCCCTGGCGCACCCCGCGTTCTTCATGACGATGCAGGTCATCTACGCCGCCTCGTATCCGTCGGATGAGTCGCCCTGGGAGGCCGCGCAGCAGCCGCACGCCAGCCTCTATCTGCTGCGCCGTTATCTTGATCTGCATCCGCCGCTGCGGCAGGCGCTCTCGCAGGCGGTGACGCGCGGCAGTAGCAGTATTAAATGGAGTACCCCGCTGGTCACGCACAAAATGCAGGTGGTGGTGGATCTATTCCTGCGTTACCATGGCCTGCACACCTGCGGCAGTCTGACGGTCACGGCCATTGGCCCCTGGCAGCAGCCCGACGACCGGGGCGATTTCGGCGTCCGCGTGCGGCTGCACCCGGAGGTGCTGCTCGGCGCGGCGGCGGAGGCGGTGGTGCCTACCCCGGAAGAGGTCGCAGCGGCGGAGGCGGCGCTGACCTGGGTGCTCACGAGCCTCTTTGCCTACAGCCATGAACTCGGCCTCAAGCAGACACCGTTTTGGTGAGCGAGCAAGCGAGTCAGCGAGAAAGCGAGTCAGCGAGTCAGCGAAAAAGCGCGGCTCAAAGGAGTTGCCATGTTGGTATCCACACCAACGAGAAACGCAAATTGCAGCGGGAGAGCGAACTGCAGTTCGCGGTACGTTTGCCATCCCCATGATTTTGAGATTTGCCGATTTGCAGATTTGCGAAGGAGGAGGAGCAGATGGTGGATTTTGCGGTGACCCGATTACCCTATTTGGCGCGGGTGAGTTGGCAGGAGGTAGGCGACGCCCACCCGCGCGCGCCGCAACTGGCGGTGTATGCGCCGGGGCTGGCCTGCGCCGATCCTGACGCGCATCAGGACGTGGCCGCGCGCCTGCACTACGGCTTTTTGGCGCAGCCTTATGAGCAGTGGGGATTTCTGGGGCCTACCTGTTACGTCGCCTGGCGTCCGGGCGTATCGCTGGCGGCGTGGGAAACGGCGCTCGAGCAGCGGCACTTCCTGGCCGGGACGGGGCTGGCGCTGCCCTGGCGCAGCACTACGCAGCGCCGCTATTGGACGCTCGTCCCGGCGCTGGCGCTGCTGTGGCAAGTGGAGCCGCACAAGGCTTTCTTGCGGGGGTGGCTGAAGCGGCTGACCACCAACAAGCAGCTCCTCACCAAGCAGCAGAAGGCCACACTGCTCACAATGCTGCGCGAGCGGGGCGCCGCGCGGGTCGCGGGACAAGCCTGGCCGGCGGAACTGGCCGCGCACACGCGGATCTTACGCCGCCGGCGCGATCTGGCGTTCCGCCTGGGGCGGCTGGCGGCGTTGGACTTGGCCGCCGAAGATGCGTGGCGGGTGCAGCAGTTGCAGGCGCAGAACACAGCCTGGGAGCGCGGGCGCATGGTGGCGTTGCCAGAGCACACCACGCGGAGGATCGCCGCGCTCGAGGCGCGGTATGTGGACGCGCGCCGCGCCGCGGCGGGGCAACTGGCAAAAGAGATAGTAGAGCAAAAGACTAAGGTGTAACTCGACTTTTGCAGCGTCTTGAACATACAGCCTCAAAGTAGTGATTGCAAATCCACAGTTAAAATTACTTAGGATAGCAATATTAATTTGCTGGGCATTTACAAGAAAATGAGCGATAATAAGGATGTCTTTAGTTGTGGCTTGGGTGTACTAAAGTTTACGCTACCCGTTGAAGATGTTTCGTGAAAGTGTTAAGTGGCATGATTAACGCAGTGTCTATCCCGGATCAAGCAGCTATATTCAGCGGTATAACTGTAGTCGCGGTGTTAATAGTTCATTGCTATCAATCGCTGCTCAAAAAAACCTTTCTATACGCTTCATCGTGAACTCAAGATAGAACTTGAAGGAGTGTTGAGCTCAGCCCCCCCTGCTACAACCGGGTTCACCTTTCACAGGGAGCCATGGTTAGTTTCCGGTTAACCACGGCTGGAGAGGTGCGCCCACGAATAGCCCGTTCTGCTTTCAAATGCCCCTTCAAGCCCCTTATTTTCCTCATTTAGAGGCACTGCAAAAGTCGAGGTGTAACTCCGAAAGAAAACTTTTTAGCAATACCGGAGGAGATGTATCACGCTCGATCAATACCATTACCCAATTATGCCCTATAACTCACTAGAGTCAGTATTCCCATTACCTCCGGCATCTGTTGAGGCTGGCTCACTTTCCGCTACAGCTTCTGAGACAGCCTCCATCACATCCTCTTGCTGCTCGCTCGCCGAAAATTTCACGCCTACGTCATGCACGCCGGCGGCGTCAGAATAAGCCTGGCGGGACTCCGCCGACTCCGGTGGGACGGTAGCAACAATCCAGCCGCGCGCGTCGTCCGGCATTTCCGGGCTGTTGACGTACTCCTGCACTTGTTGCCCGTGTTCGTTACCGTACCGGCGGGCTTCAGCCTCGCCCCAGTCACGCATATCATTGGTTTTGTAGTCAATGATGACCCGCTCATTGATGAATGTATCAATGTACCCCTGGGCTTCGCTGCCGTCAGGCTTGATGATCAGCACAGAGCGATTGCTCTCCACATCATCAAGGCGTTCTTCGGCAGCCCACTCATACCCGCCATGCCCAAAGGTGCCGAAGGTCTGCGGCGTCATAGGTCCTTCATCGTCAATTTCCTGGCGCACTTCCGGTGGCGTCGTACTCTCTTGAATGTCTGTTGGCTTGCCCACATCACTTCTTGTGCCCATGCATTTCTCCTTGTCTGATTATGGTTCTTGATCTGATGTGTCTATTCCAGGTTCACTATCATCGTCTATGGCTTCCCTGATGTTAGAAGGCGTTTCAGTAGGCACCTCACCGGAAGTATCTGATGGCTCGTACATACGCCTGGCAACATCTTTCAGATATGCGTCTTGATCTTGTTCGGCGGCATTATCTGTAATCAGGTCTTCTTCCAGGTTCCAACGCGCAGCTTCTTTATCCCTCGGACCGAAGGGCTCCATACGTGAAGAAGGTTGTCCAGTCGTATCATCAATATCATCCTGCACATTGGGCGGTGTTGTATCGCTGGGTTGATCTGTAGGCTGAATATAGCGAAATTCTCCCGGAGGTTCTTTTTCGATTTCGTCAGGTCTTCGCGGTCCCATACGTTCTGCCATTGCTTTTCTCCTCGCCTTTTATGGTTTGTAGTGTTTTTCAAACTCATACAACATCACGCGATAATTGCCGATCACCCATTTGGCTTGCGGCGTTTTGGCTGCCCCTGACTCAAAGTATGACTGAGCCATGTGAGCCAGGAAACAATAAACGTAATCTTTACCTGTCTCTGTCCCCACCTCGCCCAACCTTTGCTCGATTCTTCTTCCCATGGCCGAAAGCATGTCCCAACGCCGTTTCTGATCTTCTTGCCCCAACGCATCGTTGATTCTATCTATGCACTTCTGACAGAATTCATCACGATGCTCCAAAGATTGTGCCACAGCACGCCGATAGAGACATTTCTGTTGTTGTAACAGAGGTTGACAGTACGCACAAGCCGACATCGGCGCGCGTAGCAAAATAGACGACGTTTCACGCATCACGTCCGATTTCTGTATTGCACTGCTGATGGATCTATCTCCGATTGTAGCCGCTAGTCCTCCCTGCCACGGGAGCACCGGCACATCGGCCAGCTTCATCCTGGCGCGCTGCTGCTCCATATAGGTGTGGATGCCGTCATCGGAGTTGTCCATCGCTGCCGCTTTGTCATAGCCGGGCTGGTCTTCAAGTTCCGGCACTTTCAGATGAACAGGACGACCATAAGGACTGCGCACCAGCGCGTAGCCGGGATTCAGGGTGCGGGCGTACTCGCGTTGTTGCTCATTGAGGTTCATAATGCTGCCGAACAGGTCGAAGCTGGGGACGTCTTCTAGCCAATGCATCATTTTGAGGTGGGTGTTGCCAATTGCCCCTTTGACCAGCAAAGTGGGAATCTGTTCGGCGATGATGATGCCCTCACCGTGGCCGCGCACTTCGGCCAGGATGTTGCCGAAGTCTTCGCCGGCCGCACTTTGCGGATTCCCCATACCGCTCAGGGTTGGGCCAGATTCGGCCATCAGGCGGTGCGCTTCTTCCACCACGGTGATGTGGGGATGCGTCAACGGGCGCGGGTTACGTTCCACTTCTTCGGCAAAGCGCATCAGCAGAAAGCCCATCAACAGTGCGGTATCCTGCGTCGAGCCGACGCGCCCGATTTCCATGACGGTGGGGCGGTTGAGTAAAGTGGTGAACGCCATCGAGTGACGCACGTTGAGAACGTGGCCGGCGTTTTCCAGCAAGTCGCCGATGCGAATGACCGACGCCTGGCGCACGTTGTCCTGCACCTCGCGCCCGTAATTCAGACCATCGGTAATTTGCTGGATGGCCGCGTAGAATTCCGACATCACCGGGTACTGGCGCCCTGGCTCGCCCCGGTCGGAGACAGGGTCCCAACCTTTACCCCGGTAGACCTGGCGCAGTGCCTCACGGTAAATCATCGGCAACGGATCCACGAGAGAGAACGCCGCCATGAAAACGCGCATCAGGCGGCTGAGATGCGTCTTGAGCAACAGCCCTTCAGGGACTTCGAAGGGGTTAAAGCGGAAGGGAGATGTGCGCTCGTCGCCCAGGGTGAAGACGAGCAAATCTTGTGCCAGCCCGCGATACTGGCGCAGGTCGCGGTAGTCGGGTTTGTCAATGGGATACAGCACCAGGAATGGCACCTGGTGTTCCTGCCACAGTTGGGAGAGCAGGTATTTGATGGTAGTGGTCTTCCCGCTGCCGGTGGAGCCGCCGATGAGCGCGTGGCGCGTCAGGCCGGACACCGACGTGGTGAAGTATTGCGGGGTGAGGTTGCCGCGATGGTAAACCTGGCCGAGCTTGATTTTGCGCTCCTGGCGTTTTTCATCCAACGCCGATTGGACGTCGTTTTCATTGGCGCGCGCCTGCCGTTGCAGCTCTAGCTCATCCGCCGGAGCGACGAACGGCTCGTTTTTGACCAGGACGCCGGGGATGTAGCCGCTTTCCGGCGGGACGGGCAGGCGGAACGCGCCGGACGCCTCGCGGGCGCAGGCCAGGTAACGCAGCCGCTGCAACGGCGGCGCGGCCTGCGTTGCGCCCCAGAATTCGTGTTCCAGCCAGCGCAGGTTGTCCAACGCGACGCTCAACTCCGCGCCGTCGGCGGGCTGCGCCGCCACCCATTGCGTAGGATAGGGATTGTTGGCATTGTCCATCAGTTCCGATCCCAGCGCCTCCGCCAGGCCGTAGGGTGTGAATTTCTCCCCCACGACGTGGACGCGCACCAGCATCAGATGCTCGCGCTCGGCCATCAGCTTCTGGTAGATGGCAACGCCGATGGTGGAGCGCGTGCGGATGTATTCCTCGGTCACGTCATCGTCTTCGGTGGCCGTGCGCTTGAATTGCCCGATGGCGAAGCTGACGTTGTGGACTTCCTGCGGGTACATCCGCGTGGGGCGGATGCTGATACCCACGAAGCACCGTTGCGGCTGGAAGGCCAGCGCCTCCAGGAAGCGGCTCATCGGGCTGAAGCTGACACTGGGCGCGAAGGGATGCGCGATGTAATCGCCGACGCGCGCCACCCGCGCCAGAGGTGCGGCGCTGGCGATGGGCATATCCTCAAATTTGCGGATTTCCATAATGTTGCTCAGATCCAGCGCATCCAGGTTGAACGGTTCGTAGTAGCGCAAAAACTCAGCTTCCTCCGTCACCGGTTCCAGGGGATAGTTGTAGGGGTCTTCCATTGGAAAATTACAGATAAACTTATCCCACAACTGCGCGGCCAGTTTTTGGGCTTGCCCTTGCTGTGGCGAAAAAACCTTGCCGAGGAAGATGATATCAATGGTATTGGGCTGGCCCGGCGTGGCGCTGGGCGTGGAGACAAAGCGCAACTCGAAGGTGGCGCGATGCTCGCGGGCGCGGGAGAGATCGTAGATAAAGCGGAACTGGCGGCCCATCACCAGCTTGATACGCTCCTTGCCCCAGCGGGTGAAATCCTCGGAGAGCAGGCTTGGCAGGAACGGTACACGTGCCGCCCACAGCGCGTGCTCCCCGCCGATGTCTTGATACATCACGCCTTCCTGATTGTCGAAGCCGACGGCTTGACGGACGAATTCACGGTTGGATGTGTGGATATATGGTATTTGCATTTATTATCTCCATGGAGCAGTAAGTATCAGTAACACTTCAGTTTTATGAGCAAATCAGGTGTAACGCACTCGAGTTAAGTACAAAGCCCATTCTGACGCAATCCGCACCTATTCTCAGGTGCAAAAGTGCGTTGCACCTCACAAGACTGAAATGTTACCATCATCAGTTATCTAAAAGTCGTCCCAAGCAGGTAACCAGGGAATGCGACGCGAAAAATGGGTTAAACGGCGAAGGTTACCTCCGTCAGCATTCATCAAATATACTTCTGTGTGACCATTGCGATCGGATACAAAAGTGATTTGCCTGCCATCAGGTGACCAGGAGGCAAATTCATCGTTTCCTGAAGCATTAGAGAGGTTGTGTAAACCACTACCGTCCGCATTTACTATGTAAACATCACTCTTACCATCGCGATAAGATGTAAACAAAAGCTGCGCGCCGTTCGGTGACCAATTTCCAAGCATATCGTGACCAGAGTGATTAGATAAATTGCGCAATCCGGTACCATCAATATTCATTACATAAATCTCGAAATTGCCATTACGATCCGACGCAAAAGCAATGTGTGTTCCGTCAGGTGCCCATACACCATAAATATCGGTTGCTGGATGGCTGGTTAAATTATTCCATACATCGTCGTTTAAACTCATGACATAAATTTCCGAATTACCATCTCGCTCAGATTCCAAAGCAAGATGAGTATTATTAGGAGACCAGACTAAATAATTATCTTCTCCTGGATGATTAGTTAAATTAATCAAACCGGTTCCGTTGACATTCATCAAATAGATTTCTGAATTACCATCACGATCTGATACAAATGTGATATGCGTTCCATCGGGAGACCATGAAGGATACCGATCGTTCGCGGTATGGTTGGTTAGATTTCTCAACTCGCCGCTATTTACATCTAGCGTATAAATCTCAAAGTTACCATCGCGATTTGATTCGAAAGCGATCACCCCCCCATCTGGTGACCAGGGGCCAGCCCAATCAAAAGATGGGTGATTAGTTATATTCTGCAACCTCTTTCCATTAGCACTTATCAAATAGATTTCCAGGTCATCCTGACAATCAACTCGAAGAGAAATCCGTTCCCCATCAGGAGACCAAGCAGGCGCACCAATGATGATTTTTGGCTCCGCTATGTTCCAATGCAAGAAAATAACACCAGCAACAATAATGATCAGAATTAACACAATATAACCGAAAGTTTGACGTTTACGCCGCCACTGTTCTCGCTCCTGCGCCTCATGGCGGACACGTTCCTCTGCCTGTCGGCGCGCTTCTTGCTGTTGACGTATAATTAAGGCTTCAGCCTCGCGTCGTTTCTCCTCAATGTAGGCTTCCCCCTCCACCCCACATTCCGGGCAGAAACGGATAGTTTTCTCAATGAGCTTGCCGCACTTGGGGCAGTCGCGGCCCATCTCGTCGCCGCAGTGCCGGCAATAGCGCGTGCCTACGGGGCTGGCAGAATGGCATTTGGGGCACTGCCAGGCATCCAGGCGGGCGGCGGGTGGTGTCACTTGGGGTGTTACTGGTGGGCGTGGAGGTAGCGGCGGCGCGGCCGGACGGGCGGGCTGCGCCTGCGGGTCGGCCAGGCCGCTCACGGTACTGTTTAGGTTGAGTGTGGTGTCGTAAGCGGTGCGTTTGGCCGGGTCGGTCAGCGTAGCGCGGATTTGTTCGATGATGCGCAGAGCGCGAGTGGCCTTGTCCGCCGTCTCCGGGTCATGGTGCGTCACCAGTCGCCGCCAGCGGTTGTATTGCGCTTCGCAGGCGGCTTCGACTTCGGGCGCGGGCGCGTCCGGTTGAATTTGTAAAATTTCGTAATAGTTGGGCATTGTGCTCCCTGATTCAAACCTTATTCACAAGCATACCTGTGTTTCATATAATGGCAATGATCAGCATAATAATAATAACAGGAAAAGCCAAAACACCGCCCAGAACGCCACCCATGACACTGACGATAGTGCTGCTTTCTGTCTTCGAAGGATCTACCAAATTATCCGCTGCCCAGAGATTGGTGGAAATTCCACCAATAGCACCCATCACTATCTGCCCGATAGCGCAAAACCCCACTTCCATCATATCCGGCCAGATGATGGCCCAAGCGATAGGTGCAGCAACAACACCCAGAACTCCACCAATGATAGCCATGCGGGTCCTGCCGTGTTTTAACGCATTTGGCGGCGCGTCGCTTCTTGTTGCTGATGTTGGCGCTCGGCCTCTTCAAATTCCTTTTGCTGAATGGCTTCCGGGATATTGACGCCGCAAGTGGGGCAAAATCTGGAATCGGATGACACCAGCGTGTTACATTGCGGACATGCTATCCCCAACCGGCAACCACACTTTTTGCAGAATAGCGCGCCGGCGGTGTGCTGTGTCTGGCATTTCGGGCAGATCCAGACATTGGCTGATTGTGCAATGGGAGATGGTACAGGTTTGACCATCGGTGGTGCGGGCGGCGGTGGCGCAACCATCGATATCACGGCTTGTGGGTCTACCAGGCCACCGACGCCTGCGCTTAAGCCCAGTTGAGCATCGTAAGCGGCATGCTTCTCTGGATCCAAAAGTGTCATACGGATCTGCTCCAACCAGCGCAAGGCCTGGTTCGCGCGATTTGCCATTTCGGGGTCATGGTGCGTGACCAGTCGCCGCCAGTGGTTGTATTGTGCGTCGTAGGCCATCTGGATTTCGGCGGAGGTGGCGGCAGGAGTGATTTTCAGGACTTCGTAATAGGTGGGCATTCCGGTTGTTCCGTTCTTTAATAGTGGCGTGGGGGGCGAGCCATGCTCGCGAAAATCAGGTCGCTTTCTGACTTCGGCTCTATTTTTGAAATCAGCCCTATAATGGGAACTGTGAGCGCGCCCGGGATAAAGCTCAGGAAGACATACTCAAAGGAAAAGGTGAGTAGAGCATACAGAATTAACCCGCCCATACTCAACCCTAGCGCCACCAGGAGGAGGGTCAGGAGGACGCTGATGACTTTGTTGCCGCTCTGATTCCGTAGTTTCCGAGTGACGTAAGCCTGATCATAGAGGATATACCCGTAGCCATCGCATAGATCGCAGGAGCGGAAAGTTTTTTCGGGCAAGCGTCCGCTCCCGCCACAATTTGAGCATAGTTCGGTGAGCACGGAGTCGCGAGGGCCGTAACTCCTCAAAGTACCGGTGCCGAAACAGGGGGAGCAGTAATCGCTCCACTGCCCTTTGGCTCCCCCGCAATGTGGACAAACTATTTTCGTCAAGCCACGCGCCAGTTGAGATTGTAGCCATTGGTCGGCTTTCTCCTGGCGGGCCTGTTCCTCCAGGGCTTGTTTCTGCGCCTGGACGGCCATATCTGCGCCGCATTGTTGACAATACCGGTGCGTGATGAGGTTGAGATGTCCGCACTTGGGACATTCGTGGCTTAACGCCTGCCCACAGACAAGGCAAAATTTTGCCCCGACCGGGCTGACCGTCTGGCATTGAGGGCAAATCCATTCGTCAGAATGTGCGACTCCCGAAGTTTGCAATGCGTTTATCATAATCTACCTCCCTTGAAGCTGGCGTTCCAGTTGAGTTATATCAGATTGACACTCTTCTATCTTTACCTTAATTTCCTGTTGAGTGTAGAGAAGATAGATGACATAGGAGGCGACGAAACACCCGGCCAACAATCCAATCGTGCCGCCGGTCAGCAATGCGCCAATCTCGGCGCCGTTGGCCGGCCCGCCAAATCCATAACCCTGCGGGTCCAGGAGGCCGCCTATAGCGTAGCCCACTGCCGCGCAGAGTGCAGCAACGATGGCGATAGTGATCAGCAAGACCACAACTTTCGCCGTCCGCGATCGTCCCGGTTCGGTAAAAGCCATGTCCCAGCCCCCCTCCTCTTGAGTTTTAGGGGGTAAGATGAAGTGGTTCAGCCGGCGGTGAAGGAATCTCAGATGGCGGCGTTCCTTCGCCAGGATCTCGCGGAGTTCGCGGCGCTGCTGCTGATGCTCCTCGTCCAGAACATCCACGCCACAATGGCTACAGAACTGCGCCGCTTTCTCCATCAGTTCACCACACTTGGGACATGCGCGCGCCATTTGCGCACCACATTGCGGGCAGTAAGGCATCTTCCGCGTGTTTAGAGCGTGGCATGCAGGGCAGAGCCAGGCATCCGGCGGAACATTGACCGCGCTCGCAGGTGTGGGGGATGGCGGTTTTGGCGGCAGCGGTGCGTCAATTCTGGGCCGGGACTGGGGATCCGCCAACCCGCCGATTATCCCCGTCCGACCGAGGCCAGCATCATACGCGATGCGCTTGGCCGGATTGAGCAAAGTGGCGTGAGAGGCTTCCAGGAGACGCAGCGCTTGCTCGGCCTGGTTCACGATGGTAGGGTCGTGGTGTGTCACCAGTCGCCGCCAGTGGTTGTATTGGTTGGCATAAGCCACCTCGATTTCGGCGGCTGTGGCGCTGGGAGTGATTTTCAGGACTTCGTAATAGGTGGGCATAATAGCTTGCTCTCGCTTATACATAGGCAGAGACGGTGTCGTTTGATTCTCGCCCCTTTGAGTGCAAAATAAGCACGCCGCCTACAGTCGTTGCACTAAATCGCCATGGGAAACCAACCGCGCCCGAACTCTGCCGCTGTGTTTGTAGATCGAAAAATGTGGCCGTTTGTGCAGTACCAAAAATACCTGCTTGACGTGAATCCGTGACCAGGCAGGTATGCTGGCCGAGCATCCGCAAATATATCGCCTCCACATTATTTGTAGATACATAAGTATGCTCTTGATACAGACAAGCATCTGCCTTTACCCATTTGGTGCCCCATTCAGGCCTGGTTGGCTGTCCTCTAAAGATCAGCATATCATAGATGTGATTTTTGTATGCAGATACAACTCGTGCAGTAGTTGAGCCCACAGGCGATACAGCATAACAGACCTTGAATTCGCCCACGTCTTTACCTCTGCCAACCGGGAAAAATGTCTTTTGCATATTGCCTGTATCTGCATCCCACCACCTGAGATGCTGCACATAATGGGAGTCATTTGTGGCATTCCCAGCGGAAAAGAGAGACATATACATCGCTATCAAAATCCCACTAACCTCGACAATTTGTAGTGTGTAATAAGTTCGTTGGTTGAATTCCGCTTTCCACACTTGTTTCCCATTGCTTCTGTCCAATGTCAGGATATTTGAACCATCATACGAATAAACATGACGTTGCCCAATAATGATCTTCTGACAGTAGCCTACTTTAGACTGCCAAAGTGAGCGTTTGCCCTGAGTTGCGATAAGGTGCTTTTTGTCTATACGTACAACAAAATCACCGTCGGATGCTATCTCCGCGGCACTATGAGGCGAAATCCCTCCGTCCCCGGCTGACAAAACCGGAAGGGCTTGCTGGGCATTTTGAGGTTCGCCGGTCAAACAATCCACTGCCAGTTCAGCGTCAAGCGGGTATAGGATTTTCCCTGAAGAGCCAGATGTAATTGTAGAAGAAGAGCATTTTCCTCGTTCAACTTCCCAGAGTGGCAAAAAATGAAACGGTATAGGCTCTATCCAACGAACTTGAGGATCCCAATTCAACCATCCTAAACCGGGAGGTGACGTTTCTGTATTATCCAGGAGCTGCTGTGCGAGACGGTGCCAGCGCTGCGCCAACGCAGTTATCCGGGATGTTGATTTTGTATAAGGGGCAACAACTTCACTGGAATCGGTTTGCAGCTTGGTCAGTGCCCAAACTACATTCGCATACGCGGCGGCGCTTTTGGCAGGATTACCATCTATCGTGGCTTGCCGTGCTTCGCGGATCATACTTTCTACAAAAGCCGTGCCCAAAACTATGGATTCAAGTTGTGCCGGTACCGTAAATTTAAGTTCATCTTTCGCATCCCCGGCGCCGAGGAACTTTTTAACGCCGAACATTACATAATGCTTGATTGTGATGGGATTATCGCCCAAAACCGCGATGGTAATGACGCCAGTATAAAACTGACCGCCTTCCAACCGGCTAGTATCTAATGTAACCTCTGTAGTTAGTTTTCGATTCGCTTCCAGCGTAAGCGAACTCTGGTTCACAGCTAACCACACGTTATCTGATGCAATTTGTACTTTCACTGGTTGTTCGCACTGCAAGGACAACGAAAACTGCGCACTAAAGTTTTTCTTTACCATTCCCAACGAGACAACCAAACCGCGTTGTGACGCAAGGGTTACTTCAGGGGTCATCAAGTTGGTGGAACGCCAGTTTGAGAATGTGGACTGTTCCAACTGCTTGTTGATTTCATCTATCAGTTTACGATCAACAGCAGTAAGCACGGTGTGCAACTTGAGAGGCGGCATATAACCTTTGAGATCGAAGCCACAAACGCTACAAAACGTCGCTGTGGTCTCAACCAATTCATCGCACTGCGGACACTCGCGCGCCAGTGTTTGTCCACAGGCCTTGCAGAAGCGGCTGTCTATTGGGCTGAATGTCTGACACGCAGGACAAACCCAGGCGTCTACAGGGATTTCCACGACGGGCGCGGGGGATGGGGCGACCACCGGTGGCGCAGGCGGAACAGAGGTATTGGATTTGAGTGCAGCCTGTGGATCTGCTAAGCCTGCTATCAATCCGAGGCTGGCATCATAGGCTTTGCGCTTCTCTGTGTCTGACAAGGTGGCGAAGACTTGTTGCAGGAATTGTAGTCCCTGCTGCGCCCGGTTGATAGTCTGCGCATTGGGATGATTAACAAGCCGCTCCAGTTGCGCGCATTGTGCTTTATACGCTGAATGGATTTCGGCTACAGCGGCGGTCGGGGAAACTTTCAAGATTTCGTAGTAGCTTGGCATGATTAGCTCCTTTTCCTCTATCTTTACTTCGCTTGAAAGAAAAAGCGTAAGATATTTAAGGCAATCACCGGAAAAGATCCAATGCCGGCAAGTAGGCCCGCAAAAAAGCCTATCCCATAGGCAATGAAGGGAGGCCACTTTTCAGCGTATTCCACCAGTCGCCGGTTAGACTTGACGCCCCCAATCATTCCCATAATGATCTGAGCAATGATCCCAACCGGGGTTCCCATAACATCAGGCCAAACTGCTGCCCAGAAGAGTGGTGCGACAACTGCACCCAGGATACCGCCCAGGATACTCAGGCCACTTTCGAGTGATTCAATCCGCTTACGGTGGGCCTCGCGGCGCTGCCATTCTTCTTCCCTAAGGCGCGCTTCTTCCTGTTCACGGCGGCGATGTTCGGCTTCTGCCAGTTCCATTTGATATTTGAGTTCCTCGATGTTGCCCCCACACTTGGGACAGAACTTCTCGTAGAACATCACCTGGGTTGCACAACGGGGACACTCTCCGATTAAAGTTTGTCCACAGCTTTTACAGAAACGTACATTTTCGGGGTTTTCGGTATGGCATCGCGGACAGGGCACGCCACTGATTTTTACATTATCAGCGATGGGTAATTGCGTATTGGGGCTGGCTGGGTAACTCAAACCTAATTGTGCATCATAAGCCGCGCGTTTGGCCGGATCGGTCAACGTCGCGCGCATCTGTTCTATCTTGCGTAATGCCTGTGTTGCTTTATCTGCTACCTCTGGTTTGTGGTGCGTGACAAGACGCCGGCACTGATGGTATTGCGTATCCAACACAGCTTCAATTTCGGCGATGCTGGCGGTCGGCGCAACCTTGAGAATATCGTAATAGGTGGGCACTAATTTCTCCTACTTGACCAGGGCATTTAGTCACCTGGCAGAGGTAAACCGACACCGAGATTCTGTATTTGGTGTTCAAGTTGAGCAGTATTTGCTTTGCACAATTCCAAGCGTGTTTTCACTTTTGGCCTAACGCCAATGTTATAGCCAACATAAACACCAACAATTCCACCGATAATTGGACCTGCCAAAAAAGCTCCTAGCACTGCGCCGATTTCTGCACCTGTTGGCGGTTCTCTCCAATCAGCGCCGCGTGGGTCTATGATTCCGCCGATCTGAAAACCAACAATACTACACATAATCATCACGGCAAAAAGTAGGGCGATTACTATTGCCTGTTTAGTATCAAATTTCGTTCCATATTCTGCAAATTCTGACTGCCAACTCCATTCTTCTTGAGTCTTTGGCAACAAAATTACTTTGTTATAGCGACGCTGAAGGTAATCCAGATGCCGTCGTTCCATCTGCAATTGCTCTCGCAGCACCTCGGAGCGTTGTGTAACTTTATGAATTTGCACATCTACCCCGCAGTGACTGCAAAATTGTGCTGCTCTTTCAATCAGTTCGCCGCACTTGGGGCACTGATGCGCCACTTCCTCGCCACATTGCGGGCAATAGGGCATTTTGCGCACATTGGGCGCGTGGCACTTCGGACAAATCCAGGTGTCAGGAGAAGCAGCTGCCGACGCTACGGATGAAGGGGTAGGCAATTTTGGCGGTAACGGCGTGGCTATTTTGGGCTTGGCCTGTGGATTTACCAACCCACCAACCAAGCCTTGCACGCCGAGGCTGGCGTCATACGCGGCACGCCTGGACGGATCAAGCAAAGTGGCTCGCGCGCGTTCCAGAAATCCTAGGGCCTGATTGGCTTTGTTGACGATGTCAGGATCATGGTGTGTTACCAGACTTTGCCATTGATGGTATAGAGCTTCGATAGCCGCTTCAATTTCGCCAGCTGTTGCTGCTGGTGTAAGTTTCAACATCTCGTAATAGGTTGGCATCCGCTTCTCTCCATCAGTATTGGAAATCTTTCACGCCTTCCCCAAACTCTGTAATTCGCGCGTGATCTGCCAGATTTCGCTTTGTAGTTGTTCCACCTGCTGACGCTGCGCCAAGCGCGCGGCGGCGACCTCGTGAGCAAAGTGAAGCGCCAACCACCAGGCGCGCAGCATCAGGATACAGAGCACGAGCATCTGAGCAGCATCCAGGAACAAGGGGAGTTCCACGCTCTGCAAAATCGCTATGCCATCACCTAATACTGGCTGTACGATGGAGAGCACCACAGAAAAGTCATCTTCATTCAAAAATAAAGCTAAGGACACAATCTTGGCCAACAATGCCAGGCGCACCAACAGCCGCGCGCCGCGTTGGTAATCGCGCAAGCGCGCCCCAATGTTTAGCAGCGCTAAACCATACACGCCAAGAACAACTGCGCTGACGGGATCCACCATGTAGAACGCATATATGGGACGATGGTAAACGACATTACCGCCTAGCACAAAGTCTCCGATGAAAAGCAGCCCGGCCAGAAAAGCCGAAAAACTGAAAGCGCGTTGGAAAACCGCCAACCCCACCAGGGCAATCATCTGAAGGCCCAAGATAATGAGCGGATAAGGCTGAGGAATTGGAATACCGCTGGCGTACAGCCAGAACAAGCCGGAGCCGACCCAGATCAGCCACGCGCCGGCGGAAATAGCTGTACGGCGCAAGGTCTTGATCTCCGTCGCCCGATCAGGAAGGGGACGCTCCGCAGTCACCAACGCCTGCTGACGAGTAGCTAACGCCGCTTCCAATTCCTTCTGTCGCGCAGCCGTAGCGACATTGACGCCACAATGAGAACAAAAGGCTACATTGGCTTCAATGATGACCGTACATTTGGGGCAGTGAATGCCAATGGTACGACCGCACTGTTTACAGTAGGCATTGCCGGGCGCGTTCGCTGTTTGGCACTTGGGACAAATCCAGGCATCTACGCGCTCCATTGCTGCTGGCGACGCTGAAACGTTTGCAATCGCCGGGGTGGGGGGTGGAGGCACACTCATGCCGGGGCTTACGGCAACGGCGGGATCACCCAATCCGCCAACTACACCACGCCCGACCTGTAAGCGTGCATCATAAGCCCTTCGCCGCTCCGGATGGGTCAAGGTCGCGCGGATCGTCTCCAAGAGTTGGAGGGTTTGGTTGGCCTGGTTGACCACAGTGGGATCGTGATGCGTGACCAACCGCCGCCAATGGTTGTATTGCGCATCGCAGGCGGCTTCGATTTCTGCTGAAGTCGCTATTGGCGCGAGTTGGAGGATTTCGTAATATGTAGGCATCAGCCCTCCACTAATATTTCACATCCAGCAGTGCCAATTCTTGCGTAAGCTGTTGCAACTCGTGATCAATGCGCTTCAGGGTGCTACAATGCGTCACCACGGCGGTTTCTTCTTCTAGTTTTAGATGTCGTGAGAGGAGCCAGGCGCGCAGGGCAATAATGCTCAGGGATATGATAGACACGACAATCGCAAATAGTATCCAGAATATCGCAGTAGTTAAATTATCAGACCCATGAATGCCATTAATAACCATATTTACACCTACTGCTCCGGAAGCCAGGATTGCTACTGTCAATAGCCACACCCAAGCGCCGTGTTTAGTGAGTTTCCTGCCAAACCAAAGAATTTTTAAGACGAATACAGGCAAGCCACAGACAAACACACCTTCATAGAAGTAATTGTCGTTCCCGGTAATCAGAATTATCAAAGTTATAACACTTACAAAAACTGCCGAGAAAGTCAGCTTTTTGAACACAATAATGCCGATAATCGCCAGCAATAACCCAAATAGACCCGCAATGAGAAAACCGATAAAGTGCTCCGGGCGGTTGTTATGATCTTGCATCTCATACAAGGCTATACTTAACCCCATGGGCAGCCAACCTATCCATGCTATCGCCGACACCGTGATCCCTCTCAGCGATTTAACCTCCTCCTTGTTGTCAGGAATCGCTTGCTGGACTTCTTGCCGTTTTGCGGCTAACTGTTGCTGCGCGTCAATCAACTCAGAGCGGCGTTGTTTCTGTTCGGTGAGTTGCTGGATGTTGCCACCGCACACCGCGCAGAAAGCATTGGTGGCCTCGACCATCGTATTGCACTTCGGGCAATTCACCCCCAGAGTCTGCCCGCATTGTTTACAGAAGCGGCTTTGTACAGGATTGGGTGCGCGGCACTGAGGGCAAATCCATACATCAGTCCGGGTCGGCGTATGGGACGCGGTGGCTGAACCTGGTGGAGCGACTGCACCGGGTCGTGGAGGTGGGGGTGCGGCGGCAGTAGACCTGGCTTGCGGGTCAGCCAGGCCGCCTACCGGGCCTTGTAAGTTCAGTTTCGCGTCGTAAGCCGCCCGTTTGGTCGGGTCAGTCAGCGTCGTGCGGATTTGCTCCAAGGCTTGCAAAGCCTGATTGGCCTTGTTCACTACGGTTGGATCGTGGTGTGTGACCAGATGTCGCCAATGGTGGTATTGAACTTCATAAGCCGATTCGATTTCTGGGGTTATGGCCGTCGGTTGAATTTTCAGAATTTCGTAATAAGTAGGCATATTCAAATCCTATTGGGATAAGTTGTCATTTCGATATCCATGACAGAGCTTATCAAGTAATATAAATGTAAAACGGACACATTATCCATTATCAGATAACATAATAGATTGAAGTTGTCTGGCCTGTTGCTCCAATTCCGCAATACGTGTGTGTAATTCTGTGATCTTTTGTTTAACCTGTGGTTTAACTAGAAATAACATCATGGAATTCGTGAACAGGCTAAACAATATAACACTCATATATATGAAGATCCACACAATAAATTCAGTGATTTCCATGAATACCCCTCCACACAACATAAGCACCGCCAATAAGCCTACTATAGTGGTAATAATAGCCCGCATTGGCCCATATTTTTTATCACAGGTTTCCTTAAAAAGTGTGAAATCTCTATTAAACCAGAATATCATAACACGCTTATGAAGACCTTCGTACTCGGCGATTTCTTTCCGATATTGGGAGATCTGGCTTTGGATATCCTGGAGTTGTTGTTGCCTTTGTTGAGCTAAGGCGGTATACTCCTGCTCTTGACGCGACTTCTGCACGTCAACTCCACAATGGGAGCAGAAGCGAGCCGCCGCGCGTGTAAGCATATTACAACTGGGGCAAGAAACCCCTATTTGACTGCCACAGTTCTCGCAGTACTGGGTATTGACTGGATTCGGTGTCTGGCATTTGGGACATACCCAGGCATCCATGCGAGTAGCAGCGGGGCCAGGAGCAGGCTGCGGCGTTGTTAATGGACGTGAAGCCGTTACAACCGGATGCTCAATGCGTACCTGTGGATCAGCCAGACCTCCTATAGCGCCCCCCAGGTTCATAGCAGAATCGTAGGCGGCACGTTTAGCCGGATTGGTCAATGCGGTACGAGCTTCTTCCAATACTTGCAGCTTCTGATTGGCTTCGTTGACGACATTGGGGTCATGGTGTGTCACCAAACGTCGCCAGTGGTTGTATTGTGTATCCAGCGCAGCCTCAATCTCTGCAATTGTAGCTGTAGACCGTACGTTAAGAATCTCATAATAGGTTGTCATGGTTCCTCCCAAGTTTTCTAAAATTAAAAATCGCGCCATCTTATCAGTTTGAGCACTGTCCACCAATCTTTCTGAAGCATAGCCTCTTCAATCCACCGCGTGTAGACAGTCTTTCGCAGGTTCAAAGCCTGAACGTGGTAGGGGTTATCTTCCAGTAATGTTTCCAATGTCGTCACCGCCCTTTGCCACTGCTGGGCTTGCACATATTGTTCTGCCAAAGCATAGCGGGCTGCATCCAGGGAACTTTGTGCATTGGGATAGTCCGGTTCGGCGCGGAGCAGCGCGTCCAGGTTCTCCAAAGCACACAGATAATCTCCGGTAGTAAGACACGCCGTTGCTTTCTTGTATTGCTCTGCCAACCGCTGTCGCCGGAGCTGCTGTTGACGCGCGTACCAGGCGGTCCCAATGACGACAAAGACCAATAACAACGCGGCAATGAACAGAACTGACCGCAACTGCAATTCCAGAGATTGACGGCCTTTGACGCTCCCATCCGCCACTACCGTAGTGACATCCTCAACCAGGCGGGCCTGATGCGCAGCTGCATGATCATCCTGCAATGCGCGGATCTGGGGCAGCACTTCGGAATAGCGCATCATATCCACGCCGCAGCTCGTACAAATACGGGCAAAAGGCGGGTTCACCGCCCGGCAACTAGGGCAGAGGGTATTATTGGCGGCAAGGGGTTCAGGCATGATTTATCAGTGATAAACCTGTGAGAAATAGTTATACAGGAAAGCTGTAATCAAGGTTAGACCAACACATAACATGATAACGATGAGCCAAAACACAACGCCCAGCCGGGCATTGATCCGGTGAATGGTCTCCAATGCATCCACACGCGCGCTCGAAGTGCGTCGTTCGTCTGTGACTTGTTTTTGTATGATCTCGGCTTCGGCAAAGCGCCGCCGGTCATATTCAGGAATGACGGTATCGCAGCGGGGACATACAGGGTCTGTCAACAAGACAAGTTGACCACAAGCCGGACAGGGGCGCGCCATTTGTTGCCCACAGGTCAGACACATGGTGGCCTGGATGGGATTCAATGCACCACAGTGCGGGCATGGTCGCTGTAATTTGGGCTGCGGTATCTGTGATAACGTCAGATCCCCCCCCGTTTTCTTGAGCGCAAGCACAGTTCCACCAGAAGATTCCGGCTCAGGTGAATGGGTTGCCGTGTTTTGCGCAGCATCTATCAAGACCGAATAAGCCTTGTCAAGCCCTTGTAACTGTGTCTCGCGTTGTGGTTCATCAACCTCACTGGATTGCAATTCAGCGCGCTTGTGCAGGTAGGCCGACTTGATTTCCTCAAGCGTAGCGGTAATGGGTATCCCTAAGTGTTCGTAATAGTCCATTAGTACAGCTCCTATCCAAACCACTGTTTAGCTTCACGAGCAATTTCGACAAGGTATTGCCCCTGCCAACGACGCAATGTCGCTGATTGGAACGGCGTGGCTTGCCCATTGATTTCAGCTTCAACCACAGGCGCTTGTGCAGGATACCCTAACGCACAGATGAAATACAATGCGATTTGTCCCCCCGAACTGCGGGGAAGCGTAACACATAGATTGTAGGAACCGTCTGGCACACCATCGTCATCCACACCTGCGCCCGCTTCCACTTTAGCCCCCGGCAACCCTTTCAGATATCCGATATCTTCTTTGATGCGCGAATGAATATCGCTTGCGCCCTGCCCGCTTTGTCCTCTACCGGGTTGTGCTGTCAGTTGCGGTTGATTCGGTTGTCCACCAGGGAGCATTGTATTGGGCATGCCAAAGGCTCCCATCATATTCATAGGATTCATCTGCGTTGGACCTTCCAATGGCTGGTTCATAAATCCAGCCGGGTCTAGCAGCCCTTTGTCAATCATCTCCTTCGCCATCATCCCGTAAGTTTCGATCATCCGCTGCGCCACTTCTGGCCGATAAGTCAACAACCATGCCCAGTTCACCTGGGATTGCCCGGTGGTTTCCTGCTCTAGTTTCCAATCACGGAGGCGGGTAAACTCTTCCATCTGCCGCGCTGCCAGTGCATCGCTGCCGGCGTCAGTAGCCTTGATGCTGGTGGTCAACACATTAAAAATCTCAATACCGATGACTTTAGGAAGTTGCATCGCTTGCAGTTGTTGGAGCGTGGTTCTGGCAATCCCTTCCCCTTGCGTGCGAATTTCAGTCACCGTCGCATACGATACCGCGCCACGCGCGGCCTGAATTACACGATCATACAACGACGTCAACGGCGTCTTTACTTCTAGCGCCACCCGGCGCGCGTCTGTAATGCGGTATTCCACCGACAAATCCAAATTAATCTCTACTGTTACGGGGTCCTGAATTGTAAACTCCCGCATCGTGGACACAGTGAGCGTTTGCACACGGGTGTCTACTTCAATGATTTTTACATCCCGGAAAAAGCGGTATCGGTTAGCGAAATAGGTCCCTGGTTCCAATATTTCCTTGAATGCGCCTCCTTCGGTAACTACGGCAATCCAACCTTCATCTACAGTGTATTTCCCGCTCAAGCCAGGCAACGGAATGCCTTTTTCAAGCAGTTGTGCGGGGCGGACAATATCAAAATCATTGATAAACGATCTGTTTGTAGGCATTTGTTTACCTCTCTTTATAGAATGGGCTTGGACTGTAACCAACGTTTTTTGGCTGATACTTGCTCTTGCGATTGACCGACTTTGTAACTCACCTGCGTCGTGGTTTGTTGACCCGTTTCAATATCAACGGCAGTGACATTCACCACCCCATTGGTGCCACAGGCCACCGTCACTCGAACTTTACGGCCCGCAGGACGGTCGGGTGGCAGTCCGGTCATCACAAATTCACCCACAGGATTACATAACTCTGGGTCCTGAAATTCCCCCTGATAAATCATCACCTGAATCCCCGTCTGGCCGGACATTGTCGTCACAAATTCTTTCGACACTTCCACGGGAATCGGGCTGTTGCGTGCGATTAGAATCGTATTGATGCGCTGCTGCGTGCCTGGCACAAACGCCTCAATTCCCAGACTGTGCGAGGTAACATCTGTGATTTGTAACCCACCGACTTTATCTACAATCGGCGGCGCGACTCTATCCGCTGCAACATCCACTACTTTCTTGGCTGCCATCAAGGCTGCGCCCAGAGCCACTGCCTCATCAGGGTTTACCGAATTATCCGGTAATTTACCAAAGAAGGTCTCCAGCATATCAGACACTGCGGGAATGCGCGTAGAGCCACCGATAAGCAATACCCGATCTATATCCGTAGGTTGTAATTGTGCCTGACGCAGAACATCGCGGATCAGTGTCAGGGTTGTATCCAGTTTTGGTTTAATCAATCCTGTAAACTGCTCCCGGGTAATCGAAACCCGACAATCCTTTCCTTGAGCGCGAAGAATCAAGAGTGTCTTCATCCGCTTGCTAAGTTCACACTTAGCCTTTTCGGCGCGCTCACGTAACTCCGCTGCAATAGACATATCTGTGGTTGGATCGAATTTGTGTTCTTGAACGAACTGCTCGACAGTAAATTTCATCAATGCGTCGTCGAAATCTTTGCCACCCAATTGATGATCGCCATCGGAAGCAATAATGCGGATATCCTTTCCATCCACGCGCATTACCGTGGCATCAAAAGTTCCCCCGCCCAGATCGTACACCAGAACCGTCTCAGCTTTTGAGCTGCGATCCACACCAAACGCAATCGCGGCGGCAGTTGGTTCATTGATCAGATCGAGCACATGAAACCCAGCAATTTCCCCGGCGGAAATGGTCGCGCGCCGCCGGGCATCGTCAAAATATGCCGGGACGGTGATCACAACATACGGCAAGGGGCGATTCAAATACAACTCTGCATCTTGTTTCAACTTTTTAAGAATAATGGCGGAAACATCTGCTGGCGTGTGCTTTTGCCCATGATACGTGTAATACCAGTGTGGGTTACCCATTTGACGTTTAACAAACAATACCACTTTATCAGGGCTAACCGCCAGGGCATCTTTTGCCATCTGCCCCACTACAATCGTCTCATCATCAAAGAGAATCGCTGAAGCGGTCAAACGCTCACTCTCTGCATTAGGGATTAGCTCTGGTTGCCCAGAACCATTGACGATAGCAATAGAAGAGTATGTCGTTCCCAAATCAATTCCAACGGCCGGTAAATCAGGCATAGCGGAAAACCTCCCGGGTGTTTGCTGCCATTTTGCTAATGACGAATTCTGGTTGTTGTATGTGCAAGCCTGCGTTCAGCGTCAATCAATTTGTTGAAGTTGCTGCTGTAATTGATTGAATTCTTGCTCTAGCCAGATAACATTGTTACGACTTCCACAATTGCTGGATCATGGTGTGTTACTAATCGCCGTCATTGGTGATATTGAGCATCGAGCGAGGCTTCAATCTCTTTGGGCGTGGCTGTGGGAGGCACTTTCAGAATCTCATAATAGGTGGACATATTAAACTACTCCCTCATTACATGATTGCTTTCAAATTTAAAACATTATTACAGATAGAGGCCGCTGCTTTACTGCGTGCGGCCTTGTCGCTAACTTTGTACTACTGGGTGGTTACGTCGTCTTAGGTGCGCCTCGCAACCTTATGCCAATCAAGAGGCACTTTTGTTGGCCCACTTCAAGTATACGGTCAATTGGTCATTTGAGCAACTTTTCTTTCACCGCAATCCCGCGACTGCGGCAGCCTTGTCACTCGCGCTCGGCTGGGTGTAGATCTGCGTGGTGGCGATGCTCGCATGGCCCAGCAGCGCGGCGACTGTCACCAGATCCGTCCCCACCTCGCGCAGGAGCCGGGTGGCGAACGTATGCCGCAGGACGTGCGGCGTCACAGCAAAACCGGGTCGCGCTACGCCCGCCGCCTCTGCCAACGCGGTGATGCGGAACTGGATCCCTCGCGTCCCCAGGCGGCCCCGCTGGCCGAGAAACAAGTAAGGGCCAGGCTCGTCCTGGCCCGGCTTGCCCGCGCCCCTACCATCAGGGCGCACGGCCAGATACGCTTCGAGGGCTTGCCGCGCCGTTTTGTGCAGTGGCACCTCGCGGTACTTCCGGCCCTTCCCGGCGCGAACGATCACCTGGCTGTCTTTCCCGTTGAGCACCACATCGGTCACGCGCAAATCTGCGCATTCCGAGACGCGCAGGCCCGTATAGAGGAGTAGGTTCAGCAACGCTTCATCCCGGAGGGCATCCACCAGCGTCGGGGACGTATCCGCGCCCGCTTTGGCCTGTGCTAACTGGCGCTGCGCCGCCGCCTCCCGCTGCAAGCGATAGACCTCTTGCGAGGTCAGCGCCTTCGGCGTGCGCGCCTCCTGTTTGACGCCCTTGACGCGCTGCACCGGGTTGGCGCTGGCGTGCCCGGCTTCGATGGCCCAGGCAAAGAACACCCGCAGCGCGGCCAGGCGACGGTTCACCCCGGCGGGCTGCCGCCCGGCGTCTTCGAGCGCGTCGCGGTACTTCTGGATGTCGAAGGTGGTGACCTCCATTGGCGTCAGAGGGCGAGGCGTCGCCTCGCCCCTACCCAGTTGCGTTTCCAGCCACGCGAAGAACGCCGCCACGTCATTCCGGTACGCGGCGATGGTGTGGGGGCTGCGGTCTTGCGTCTGTAAATGCGCGATGAAAGCGGTCAGATAGTCGCTCATGGTGCGCCTCCTTTGTTTATGCGTTTAGTTTTAGCGCGAAAAAACCCCATAAAAGGGCCTGTTTAGGCTTATTTTACGGGGTTTTGGGTGAAATGTCAACGTATAACCATAGTTATAAGAAAATAACTGATTCTGATGTTTTTTGTGGTTTGCTCCCCAGAGTGGAGAAAAGCCCGTATTTCCGGCCCGTTTTGAGCGGTTTATGCCCTAAAAAGGGACGTTTGGACGCCCCTGGCGAGGCAAATCTGGGCCAACCACAAATTCCATCAGAATCAGGAAAATAAGCCTTCAATAGTAATGCGGTATAATAGGTGACGTAGACTGCCAGTTACCACATAACAAGGATACGATGATGGCAAAGCGACTGGATGCGATTCTGGTTATTGATGTGGAAGCTACATGTTGGGAAGGCAATCCTCCGCCGGGGCAAAGCAGTGAGATTATCGAAATCGGTCTGTGTGTGCTGGATGTAGCCACGCTGGAACGCCGTGAGCAACGCAGCATCCTCGTGCTTCCAGAACAATCCACCATCAGCCCCTACTGCACGGCACTAACCACGCTGACTCAGGCGCAGGTGGAGAAGGGTGTGCCACTCCGCACTGCTTGTGAAATTCTTAGGGATGCGTACAAAGCCGGGCAGCGGCTGTGGGCCAGTTATGGAGATTATGATCGCGGGCAATTCGAGGCGGAATGTCAGCGCAAGCACATTCCCTATCCCTTTGGAAGGGGGCACCTTAATGTGAAGTCGCTCTTCGCTATTACACACGCCCTGCCGCGCGAGGTTGGCATGGCGCAAGCGCTTGCCCGCCTGGAACTCCCACTTGAAGGCACCCACCATCGTGGCGGCGATGATGCCTGGAACATCGCTGCAATTCTCGCCGCGCTGTTGCGGGGATACCGGGCATTAATCTCAGCGCCGGGTTAGAAATCCTCTACAACAAAGCCGACGGCTTCGAGTAACTCGCCTGCGGTGCGGCGCGTGCCTGCCTCTATCACTGGGGTCTGCCCGGATAAGCCTAGGTGTTGCCGCAGGGCCAGTGATAAGCGCGGCTCATCGTGCGCCAGCCGCAACAAGAAGGCGTCCTTTTCCGCAGCGGGTAACCCGGCGATCGCTTGTTGCAATTGCGCTTCATCCACTGCGACTGGTTTCAAGACGGCGCTGCGCGCTGCGGCAATGCCCAGCAGAGTTTCATCCACGTCGAACAATTCCACAAATGCCTGGAGCGCTGGCGTAAGTTCGTTGAGTCCTGGCGGCACGGGCGGCTCCAACGCCGTGCGATCTGCATCGCAGTCCAGCACAATCCCTTTAAGCCACGCCAGATAGAGCACACGGTCATCGCGTTGCAATAACGCCTCGCGCAGCCCTAGCAAGCGATCCAGCCAACCCTCGCCATCCACCCACCCGAAGCCTTCTTCCTCATCAAGACGAATGCCCAGAACGACATACTCGCCCACTGTCTCAACCGTGATGGCTTCAGAGGGATAGTCGGTGGTTTCGACGCTGTACTGCGCCATTGCCGCCGCATCCACCAGCGCCGCGGGAAAACGGAACAACAAATGTCGGCTGCCCCAGTTTGCCAGATAGAACATGGCGTCATAGTATTTCGCCAGCACCGCCTCGGGATTGCCCCGGAAGTCGCCGCCGTAATGGTAGACGAAAACCGCCCGCCGGGGATGTGGCTCCACCCGGCTAGACAGGCTCGCTACTGCTTCTTACTCGTCGCGCGTTAGCGGACGATCAAGCGCCTGGAATTCGTAATACTGGTATTCGCTCATGTCTACTCCGATATTCTAACGAAACAACTGCCCAGCCCAGGTCTGGAGTTGCTGCGCGAGCGGCTGGAGGCGTAGCAGCATACCGGCCACGCCATCTGCGGTTGCCAAAAGCCCGGCAACATTTGTGATGCGAGAAAGGATGAGCCGGGCATTGGGTTGCGGTTTGCGCGCCTGCATTTCGGCGGCCTGCAAATCTGCTATGATGGCCTCGGCTTCGTCGGGATCAAGTCCGGCCTGCGGGATAGCCTGGCGCAATTCGGCGAGCAGCCGCAGGAACTCATCCACCGTGAGCGTTCCAGCCTGCGGTGCGCCGGTGCGTACATAGTTGTTATTTCCCACTACATTGTTATTGCCGGTCACAGTATTCTGGTCGCCGAAGTGCTGCTTGACCGAACCGCTGGGCTTATACACTGCGCCTTGCGAACCGCGCAAGTCTACCGCCTCGCCGCCACCCATGGCGACCGGGCCATCAAATTGACCGGAGAGCACCGGCCCGGTGACGTTGCCCGCGATGTTGGTCTGTGCGCCTACGATCTGTCCCCGTTGGTCGAAGGTAGTAGACTTATTGCCCGTTACCACATCCCCACCAACACTACCCCCTACTTGCACCGCGCCCGCGCCCAACGCGGTAGCATGATCGCCTTGTGCAAGCGCGCCAGATCCGCTGACTTGCCCTTGCCACGCTCCCGGCTCCGGCTCGATCTCCACCGCTTCCGCCGCGAAGGGCAGGCCTTTAGGCTGCGTATCGCCGCCGGCGTAGTAGGCCAGCACGAAGTTATCGGCGTGCTCGAAGTGCAGTACGGGATGTTGGCGATTCTTGGTGCGCCCCGGCACGACCTGGCGCGTATGGAGCGCCAGATCTGCCACGCGCACAAAGCCATCCTTCTTTGCTACCCCCACGCCCGCCAAAGCCTCAATCAGTGCGAGAGTAAAGGCACTGTAAGGCTTGCCAGCGTAAGAGAGTTCGTCCTCCCGCGACGAGGCGATGAGCACCCGTCCGCGCCCCTCCTGAAGTAGGGCCAACGCCTCCGGCGGCAGCGGTGACTTGCTCAGGGTCTCGATGCCGGGGGCTTTGGCTTCCCCCACACCGCCCGCGTGACAGCAATCCAACAGCACGAGCAATTTCTGCGCGGGGATGGCACGCAGTTTGGCCGCGAACTCCGTCCCTCTGATGGCTGTGGTCTTCAACTGGTTGACATCGTAGCCGTAGGGCATCAGGAAGTAGAGGTCATCTAACGCAGTGGCGACGGTGTAACCGTGACCGGAGAAGTAGACCACGACAGTGGATTCCGCATTCGCGCGTTGCGCCAGGGTATCGAGGGCCGTGAGCACCGCCGCGCGCGTGGCCGCCGGCCCGGTGAGACATTGCACCTGCTCCGGCGGATAAGCGCAGCGTTCCGCGTCCGTGAGCATCGCCGCGAGGCCCTGGGCGTCGTTTATCGTGGTGGGTAAATCTGCGCCAACGCCGATGAGGAGAGCATGGCCGGATTTGAAGATGTCAGTCATTTTCGCTATCTCCTTGCGTGTTGAAGTCTTGCTCAATGTCTTGGGGTTTGTAAACCGGCCCCTGTGCTCCGCGTTGATCTACAGCTTCGCCGCCGCCGATTGTTGTCGCACTTTGGAATTGACCAGAAATCACTGGAGCATTAACAGGACCGTAGAACACATTCTGCACAACATACTTGTCGGAGCTACTATCGGAATCGCTCTCCGCGAAACTAACATCCTGTTGAGAAATTCGGCATTGCACACCATAGCTGGTCAACTCATCAAAGAGTTTATTACCGAGGATCCACAGAATAGTATAGTCTGGATCTGTTTGATAGCCACGTTTTTTTATCTTGATATGAGTTCGATTTGCAAACGTAAAACCCTCAACCCAACCAATAGCTATGCAAGGACAAGCCTCAACACTTAAAGGGTAATATACAATATGAACGTTTTGCTTCGAGATTTGACCAAAACCCAAAGGATCATCTGCAGTCTGTCCCCAAGATTGAGGAGTTACACCTACCATCCAGTATTTGACTATCATAGTCCGTTTAATTGTGTCAGATTCTTTTCCCTTCTTTGCTTCAATATGTGGGTTAGTAAAACGGTCCGACACAATAACAGTATAGTCATACCCTTCGAATTCAACTATTCTGGACCATTCACCGTTACCAATTTCCAAAATCGCTTCAATTTCATCAATTCCGGCAAATACATCGAACTGTTTGATGATAATCGTAGGTGCTCCCATAGAATTCAACCCTCTTCATTTTACTTCGGTGTTCGATTGCATTTCTAAGATCGGTTCACTCCCCCCGCACATCCTCGACCTCAACTCCCTTGACTCGCCCCTGAATCTCCTTGAGCGCCATCTGCACAGAATGGTCATTCACCTCGCCCTTGAGCTCCAGATCCAACGCCAGCGTGATGCTCGATTCCGCGCTCAACCGGCTCAGATTCATCGCGGTCTTCATCACGTTTGCCATCTCCATCGGCGTGATGACGCCCCGCAGGCGGATGATGCGCGTATCCGGTGGGGGCAGCTCCGGCTGGCCCACATACCCTGCCAGCGCGACCGCCGCCACGCCAGGCCGCACCGGCGCATCCAGCGTCTCCGCGTAGCCGCAGCGTCCCTCGCGCAGGATGCGCCGCAGCAGATCGAGCACGCCCTGCTCGGTGACGCGCTCCGCGCCGTAGGTCTGCATCGCCTGCGCGTAGAGCTCTTCCACCGCCAGCCGCCCGCTCGCAGGCAATAGCCGCGCGAGTTCTTCGACGGTGAGCGGGAGCGGTGTGTCCTCGCCGATGAGCCAGCCGGTGAAGGCAACCTCTTCCGGCGTGAGGGCGGCCCCCGCGCCGCGTTGGACCGCGCCATCGGCGCTCGCGGCGTAGCCGAACAAGCCCGCGCGGACGCCCGCGCTCACGGCAGCGAAGAAGGTCGTCGCATCCACCCGGCCTTTGACGGTGGGCAGCCGCCGCGCGGTGTGGAAGACCTCATCCACCGATTGCCGCGCCTTGTGCAGGAGCATAGCGACCTCGTCGGGCGTGATGGGCGGGAAGAGCGCATCCACCTGGCCCGGACGCAGCAACACGCCACGCGGCCCCAGCTCCACCGCGCCCATTTCCGCCGCATCGAAGGGGCCAAAGTAGACCCGCTCGCGCTCGTAAGAGGCGGCCTGGAGCTTGTCGCGGGTGTCATCCACCAACACGCCGTAGCCGAAGACCCCTTGCTCCACCCCGGTGCGGATCATCGCCTGCAACACGGGCAGCCCGGCCAGGATGGGCGCTTCGACGCGCCGGGCGAACTTCTCCCAGAGCGCCTGCGTGGTGATGACGGTGGCGGTCTTGGGCCACAGCGCGGCCCACCGGTCTTCCAGCAGCGCGGGGTTGAATTGCTGGTGGATTTTGTACGCCTTGAGCAGCTCCTCTTCTGCCTGGGCGATGACAGGCTTGCTCGGCGGGATGTAGCCGAGTTCGACCACCTCCCACGCGGGCCGCTGCGGGCCATCGGCGGGCGGCGCGGTGGGCAGGAGCACGGTGTTGTAGGCTTTGCGGACGTGATCCTTGGTGCTGTTCTCGCCGTCAGTCACGCGATCCCGCACCACGTCCTGCTGGGTGGCGGAGAAGCGCGCCATGAGGTCCGCATCGCCCGCCACATTGCGCGCCGCGAGCCAGTCCATCGCTTTGTCTATCGCCGAGGCGACCGGCGCGCCCTCCGGCGCCATGAAGAGCACGCGATTGCGGTTCATCCGCAGGCGTTGCGCGTACTGCTCGGCGATGGCGTGCAGTACGTCGGCGGTGCGCCCGCTCGCCTTGCCGCGCGTGAGCGTGAGGCGCGGCGGCAGGATGACCAGTTGCAGGGCGTCATCATCGGGGACATCGCCCGGCGCCTGCTGGAAGCCGTAGGTGGTCACATTGAACAGCCGCGCCGGGCCGAGCACCTCGGCCACCACGCGCTCCACCTGCGCCCGCGCCTGGTCGGTGGTGACGTTGGCGCGCTCGTCGGCCAGCACCTTGTTGGGATTCGGCTCGGTCTTGAAGAGCAGGCCGCCCTCCTCGTCGTAGTAGTAATAGAGGCGGGCGCGGCAATCGTCGAGGGCCTGGTTGAGATCGGAGAGGGGCAGCGCGGGACGAGCCACGGCCAGGCGGATTTCGGCCTGGGGCGTGGGTTTGCGCTGCTCGCCGCCGTGCGACGCTATGAAGACGCTGGTCGCCAGCCCCTCGTGGAGGCCGTAGCGGGCGTAGAGGCCGCCGCGCTCCCGGTCGAGCCGCTGCGCGATGGCAAGCGCGCCCGCATCAGCGGCGGCTCCGCTGTCCGCAGCGGCAATGTCCGCGCCGATGACGGCTTCCCACGCGCTACCCGCCACGCGGATGGCTTCGGCGCGCACGTCGTCATCGGCCAGATCTACATCCGCCAGCTGGATCAGGGTTTCAGACCTGTCAGGTTTCGGAAAACCTGACAGGTCTTGGCGGTACAGATGCGCCAACAGGTGCGCGAGGAAGCGCAGGGTGCCGCGTGTGAGTTGGAACTGGGGCCGGCTGCCCCAACGCTCGTAGAGCACCTGAATGATGCTCGGATGGAAGGGGTACGCCTGGCGCAGCAGCGCCTCGTAGCCGCCCTCGCGTGTGGCGGGCGGCAGCAGATCGCGCCAGGGTTCGCTGCGATAAAACTGCGCATAAGCCGCCGCCGTCTCCGCTGCTGCGGCCTCATCCACCTGCTCGAAGAGCCGCGCGCGGACGATGTCGTAGATTTCGGCGCTCTCGATGGGCGTGCGGGCGTCCTCCACCCGGCGGAAGATGTCCTCCAGCCGGGCCAGGGTGAGGTGGGCGTCCTCGGTGGAGAGCACCTGCAAATCCTCCATCTTGCTCATCGTGAGCGAGGCCACGAGGATGCTGTGTGGCACGGTGTCCACGGCCTCGGTCAGTTCGCGGGCAAAGGCGAGCGTTTGCGTCGCCAGGTTGGAATCGGTCACCTTGACAGCGGCGGCCTTCTCTATGTAGTGCAAGAACTCGTCAATGAGGATGACGTTGGGGCCGGCGGCTTCCAGCAGCTCGCGCAGTTTGACCACGCCGGGCGCGGTGCGGCGCGCGTCGCTCTCGCGGATGAGGGCGAACAGATCGCGCCCGCCCAGGCGATACGCCAGCTCGCCCCAGAGCGTATTGAGTTGTAGGGGCGATCCCGTTGGGTCGCCCAGCACCCGCCCACCCGCGTCCAGGTCGGCGCAGGGCAGCGCGGCAACGGCGGCTTTGGGGATGTCGGGGCGACCCTCGTGGTCGCCCTGGGCGGACACCAGGCCCGCCCCCACCAGGAATCCCGCCACACGCGGCGTGGCGAGCGCGGCCTCCGGCGCGGTGAGCAGGTGATAGAGCGCGAGTTCGGCGTGGGTCTTGCCGCCGCCGAAGTTGGTCTGGAGGTGGATGACACTGTTCGCCCCCGGCTGCCCGCGCAGCGTGTTGAGCACGTCGCGGATGAGGCTTTGCAGCGTGCGGGTGAGGTGCGTGCGCTCAAAGAACCGGCGCGGATCGCGGTATTCCTCCGGCCCTGTCAGTTTACATGCGATAATGTACCAGGGGTTTACACCCATTATGTCCCAGAGGTTTACGCCCATGATGTACCACCCGTTTACACCCATGATGTACCAGTGAGTTGCGCTGTCCGGGACTGCCT
>Ga0334882_1000902_pt1 | contig 40253 bp, 50 predicted proteins | sample GraSluR1_MG_5_FD_207226 | JGI IMG/M metagenome (GOLD analysis project Ga0334882, IMG submission 207226) | Sludge microbial communities from methane-producing bioreactor in Wageningen University, Netherlands - Granular Sludge_15_04-R1 | ecosystem: Engineered > Bioreactor > Anaerobic >... | reverse complement strand
AAGACATCAGCCCTGAATTTAGACAGTTTGTGCTGGCCGAGAATGATAAATTAAGACCGATGAATTTTCTCCTATGCCGAGAGAAACATTATAATCCGGCTGGTCGTTTACAGACGGAACTTGAGGCTCGGGACATTGACAATGTGGTATCCCAACTTCTTTTGGATGTAGGGGAACCCTTTACTCCTGTACAGGGTAATCATACAGGGGTTTCACAAATTGTGAATGAATTGAAGTATAAATTAGGTATAGCGTAATTACATATGTGTCAACAATAGTAATGGAAGATTTCAACGAAAGGAATCAAAAAATGAATATTGAAGAGAACCCCGTGCGATTTATCCACTTCGAAGCCTCAATTCCAAAGTACACTTATAAGGACAATGAGGGAAACAAGAGGGTTGTCCAATTCCACCGCGCTCACATTACCGCCGCATATCAGGAACACCACCACGGCCCCGGAGAATCCAGTGTCAATGTTGGCTTTTCCTTCTGCTCCCCCAGTGAACAGTTCAGTTCCCATAAGGGTCGGGAAGACTCCACGGAACGTCTTGTGCTTAACCCCATCATCATCTCCTCCGGTACAAATTCCACACCTCGGGAACTGGTTGAGTGGGCATTGATTTCCCTCAACGTAAGTAACTGTCCCTACAACCTGCCTCATTGGTTGCACCAGTTCAGACAGTCACTCCTCCGCGAGGAGTCCCGCATTTTTATTGATAACCTGAATGACTCCCTTATGGATGCCGCTGACAATTTGAACCCCCGGTCATGGTTGCTGAACCTCAATACTTCTACTCGCAACATGTTCCCACAGGTTCAGAACCTCCACAACCCTCTTATCAGTGCTGTCTTCACGGCGGCAAACCTCAACTTCACTGATGGCGACATGAGCGAGAAGGCCATTGAAGACTTGCGTAACCTCACTCTCCCTTACGATGTTCGTGAGCGTCGGGAGATAAAGGCACTCAACCAAAAGAAGAAAGCCAAGGAAACACGAAGACTGGAACGCATCGCCGCAAAAGAAGCCAGCGCAGTACACCACATTCACAACAACTAATCCTTGACGAAGCCCGGAAATTTTGATATAGATAAGTCCTATGTCGAGATTTCCGGGCTTTCAATTTTAACTTTGAGAGGTTCAACTTATGGCAGAGACAGCGTATCAAGACAAAATTCTTCATGACCGCTACGCACAAATTAAACCCGATGGAACTAAAGAAACCACACTCAATGAAGTATTCACTCGAATATCTCAACATGCATCCCGAGGTAATGCACTTCTTCAAGAACTCTTTTTTAATTTACTAATCAATAAGTATATGATTCCAGCCGGGCGAATCCTCTCCAATGTGGGGGGAACCGGAAACAACATGGTAGGGAATTGTTTTTATGTCCCTATCCTTGAAGATTCTCTTGATGGGATTATGAAACGGCAAGCTGACACGGTTAAGATATTCGCCAAAGGTGGGGGAGTAGGGAGTAACTTTTCGATTCTTCGACCCAAGAACGCTCCCGTACAGGGAGCCCCAGATGGAACATCCGGCCCTTGTAGTTTCATAGATGCAACTGAGGGATATTCTAAGACCATCAAACAGGGTGGAAGTCGTAGGGCCGCAAATTTAATCGCAATGAATTGTGACCACCCGGACATCTTTGAATTCATAACGGCAAAGACAGACCATAAGAGGTGGGAGAGTTCCAATGTATCTGTGGGCTTTACAGATGATTTCATGAAAGCTGTGAAGAAGAATGAGGATTGGAATTTGAAATTCAATGGTAAGGTTTTCCAGACCGTAAAGGCTCAGGCAATTTGGAATGAGTTTTGTCGGTGTGCGTGGCAATCTGCGGAACCCGGTGCATTGTTCTTAGACACCATTAATCGGAAGTACCCGTTAAATTATCTTTACAAAATTGATGGAACTAACCCGTGTGTATCAGGAGATACACATATTTTGACTCTATCAGGATATAAGAAAGCGGAAGATATTCAAACAGGAGAAATGATTCAAACAAAATGGGGTTTTGAATCGGTAGCGTCTATAGAGAAGCACAAACAATTTCCAGTTAAGAAAATTAAATTGTCCGATGGTGGGTGTATTCGAGTTACTCAAGGTCACATTTTTTATGGAATTAGGAAAGGAAAAGAAAGTAAGAAGCTGGAAGAAATTAGAGTTGATACACTAAAAATAGGGGATTATATTGCGGTTTCTCCGAATAAGGAATCTGATAGTCATCTTCATGTTGACGAAACTAAAAAACGTGATTATCAATTGGGGCTTCTATCAGGTATACTTTTAGGGGATGGTTGCTTCACAGAAAGTCAAGTTGACATAAAAGACTCTATGAAAATTTGTGGAAACATTGACCATATGGAATATCTAAACAACATCAAAAAATTACTCAATGATTTGGGGTATGACTTTAATAAACTCAATATATCATCGGATGAAAGTAAATCCGTAACCTTACCCATTAAACACGCATCAGATATTCTTACCACTCTCAACTTGAGTCCATCTTTTTCTTTTGATAAAGCAATCAACACAAATGGGGGAAATAAAGAATTTGCATGGGGTATATTAGCAGGTTTAGTTGCAACGGATGGGAATATAAATTTGAAATCAAATCATCCCATAATCCGAATTGATACCACTTCCCATCATTTAGCGGAGGATATTCGACGCATAGGGTTGGCATTGGGTATGCACCCCCGAATAACACAAGGTAAATTAACTGATGTATCCGGTTGTATTAATGGAAGAACCATTCAACGTCATCATGTTAAATTAACCGTTCACTTTTCCGGGTCTTCTTTACAAACTTTACAAAAAGGTTTGAGGAGCCGGGGATTAGATGTATTCTACCCAGAAAAGTGTGGACGGTTGAAAGAATTAGACACATGGTTAATGACAGGCAATACTGAAAAAGCTCAAGTTGTATCTATTGAAGATGGTGGATTTGCCGATGTGTATGATTTCTTTTGTGCTGAGTCCGATACATTTATTGCGGAAGGGTACTTGCAACGAGGGTGCGGGGAACAGCCGCTACCACCCTACGGGATGTGCCTACTTGGTTCCATGATTCTTCCCACCTTTGTTAAGGATGGTAAATTTCAATGGGATGAATTTAGAATCGCCGTTGATACTTCAGTTCGTTTTTTGGATAGTTTGATTGATACCTCCACCTTTCCCATCCCGGAAGTACGGGACATGACCTTGAGAACTCGCCCGATAGGGTTGGGCATGACTGGGTTGGCCGATGCACTGTTCCTCATGGAACTTCCCTATGGTGATTATCCTCAGACTTTAAAGTTCGTAGACCAGCTTGGGAAATTTATGTACGATGCGGCAAAAGAATCCAGTGAAAAATTGGCTGAAGAGTTGGGGGCCTTCCCGGATTACGACCCCGAGAAAGCTAAGTTTCCAGCCCGTCGAAATGCTACTCTACTTTCTTATGCTCCTACTGGAACTATCAGTGGTCTGGTTGGATGCTCCTACGGTATTGAACCTCACTTTGCTCCCTTGGTGACTCGCAATGAAGACCTTGGTAGGGATGTAGTAAGCAACCCTATCATAGATGCTTACATGGAAGAACACGGCTTGACAACGCTCCCGTCTTGGGCGAGATTTGTTGGTGGAGTCGAAGCGGAACATCAACTCACATTGAATGACCACTTGACCGTGTTGAAAGTTCTGGCTAAACACTGTGACTCAGGTATATCCAAGACGGTTAATTTACCCAAGGATGCTACACAGGAAGATGTTGCAAAGGTCTTCATGTACTGTTGGGAGAATGGTATCAAAGGTGTAACTGTGTATCGAGATGGATGTCGGGATGACCAACCTGTTACGTTCCAATCGAAGGATACTCAAACAGAAGAGGATGATGAAATGGAAGATGAATTTGATGATGATTTTGAGGATAACGATTCTGAAGATGCAGTTGAATTGGTGGACTATCGGTTTACCCCCGAACCTCGTCCGAGAGCCTTATCCGGTACAACCTATAAATTTAAACCAAACATGGAACAACCTTCGATGTATATGACCATCAATAATTTAGAAGAACGACCCATCGAAATTTTCTTCCACACACAAGATGCGGTACATCAAGAATTACTGGGGGGCTTGTCCCGTTCCCTCACTATGAATCTCCGAGCTAATTTAGATGTCATGGATTTGATGGATGAATACAAAAAATATGAATCGCACTCCGGGGGTGGTTGGTATAAACTCCACTCAGGCAAGAGTGTTTGTTTCAAATCCATTCTTCATGCTATAGGGGTAATTTACGGAGAACATGTTCGACGGTTGGAAGCGGAAATTGAATCGGAAGCGGACATTCTTATCCCCTCGACTCACCCTGAAGAACCCCCCATTACGGCAACTCCAATCAAGGGAGCTAAATGTCCGACATGTGGGGAGTACAGCGTAAGGATGGCTGAAGGTTGTAAAGTGTGCGAACTCTGTGGATATTCGGCGTGTGGATGATGAAACTACCCTTATCGTTACTGAAGACTATCATGTTCATAGGGACACTCTCATTTGATGTGGGAGTGTTCCTAATCCTATTTCCTTCAATACCATGTGGTTGGTTCTTGTTAGGTGGAGCTACAGGGATTATTTTCTCTCTAATTTACGCACACAGGAAACACGGGGACTGGAAGGAAACAGTTTGACCCTTGACAATTAGATTTACCTTTATTATAATACCTGTATGGGATGTGTGTTGATTTGTTTTTCTCCCCTTTTAGGGTGAGTGGATTGAAACAAACAAGGAGGTACCAAATGAATGATTATGTGAAGGCTGGACTGGCGGGGGGAACCATTACTTATCTCATCTCTCGTATTCCCATTATCGGCCCCATCATTGTGTTTCTGATGAATGGTTGTCTGATGGTATTGGGGCTGGGTGTGGCATTGATAGTTCTACTGTGCCTGTTGGCCGTGTGTCTCTAAAGGAGGTGTCTTAATGGACAATGTGGAAAAGGGTCTTCGGTTTGCGGCCTTGACAGTGGTTGCCGGATTGATTATAGTATGTGCGTTAGCGGTGTGGGGAATCACATCAATTTTCTAATTTTCATTGATTTTCTTTTGAAAGGAGAAAATTATGAAGAAGGGTCTGAGAGAAAGAATCCTTGAAGCCAAGAGTGTTAAGGAAGTAGACGACTTGCTCCACGAGGGTAGCACTTATACCAACGCATCCGAGAACACTCGGAGAGCTTGGAAGAGAACTGCCAACATCCGCAAGGCCAGTCTCACCAAGACCGAACCCGTTGAGGAAATTACTCCCAAGGAAACCCCCAAAAGAAAGCCTCGTGTCAAGAAGGTTACAGAACAGTAGGTATTCCTTATGAAAAGATTCGAGTTATCAGCAATCGCTGATAAAGGAGAACCCATCATACTGGTGGATTTCTCTTGGCTCATGTACAACGGGTACTATGCCAGTAAAGAGAATCCCGCAGTGGGGGCTCTTAAGAAGTTCGTAGAGCGAATTTTTCTTCTCCGGGATAACTATCCCCACTCCCCTATCGTTATTGTCTTAGATTCGCCCTCAGAGTCCTTCAGGAAGAAATTGTACCCTGCGTACAAAGAGGGTCGAGTTCACCCGGAAGATGTGTTCAATCATCAACGGGATGTTATGCAAATTGTCAGCATAGTTCGGGATGTTCTTTTCGCCCAAAAACCGGGTTGGGAAAGTGATGATATTATTTATACACTTTGGAAGACCTACAAGGACTTCTCGGGTGGGGTAATGATTTACTCCCAAGACCAAGACTTCCTGCCTCTCATTAGTGAAAAGACTATTGTTTTTTCATCTATTCAGAAAGGGCAAGCAGTTCCCGTCACACCAGAAGAAGCGGTTGAAAAAATGGGATATGACCCGCAGTACATGAATGAGGTTAAAATCATTTGCGGCGACCCACATAATCATGTCGAAGGCATCCCCCGCTTCCGAAAGAAAATTGCTGAAGCCATTGCTCAACTGAGTCGAGAAAAGGGTTATGACATCGAACGATTCTTCACCGATGACTCAATGCTCCCAGAACTCCCGGCCAACATTGCAGGGTCAATCATTCGCAATAAAGAAAATTACCCTGAAGCCATCAAATCCATGTCGGTACGCAAGGAACTTATACCTCTCCGAATAGTCGAGGGGTTACAACTCCTACGCATACCGGGAGATAAATCCTTATTTGACAAATACTTTGGAGGTTAGATATGCAAGTGACTCTATTAAGTTGTTCCGGTTATGAAGAAGCCCTGTATGGAATAGGGCTATCCTATGGGGTAACCAGTCCAATGTCATTTACACAATTTAAGTCCCGCCCTGCCATTATTGAGAAACTACGACGACGTGCGGTAGAATTAGCCCCTAAAGGTAATGGGCATAACAAATTTCTTGAACACATTCAACTTTGGTATCTGGTTCAGGGAACTCGTAAATGGTGGAGTCAAATGGATACCTATCGAGTGGGGATGAGTAAGCAAAGTGAATCTACAATGCATACCATTACCAAACGTTTAATCACGTTAGAAGATTGTTCCCCCTATACTACTCAGACCGCAGTGGATAATTTGAATGAGCAAATTACCAATAAGGAACCCATTGAAAAAATCAAGGATAACATTCCTGAGGGTTTTCTTCAAAAAAGAGAATTGAATTTTTCTCTTAAAACCTTGATTAACATCTACTTACAACGATATACTCATCGCTTGTATGAGTGGGATTTCTTCCTGTGTGAAACCTTCATGTCACTTCCATCCAATATTCAGATTCTCGTTTTAACCTATCCGGAGTTAAATGTTTACTTCAACTCTAAATTAAAGAGGTAAGATATGTGGAGCCTGAAAATCACGGATTCAATTCGAGTTGTGCCAGAGAGAGATTCTGAAGGTCGGGTTCTTCCCACTATGGCAATTGAGGAAAAAATTCGGGGCGTATGGAGAATCCAGAAAAGCAACTTAAAGAACGAACATCAAGTAATGAACAAATTAAACAACATGGGAATATCCTTTGAACAAATGCATGGGTTATTCACCACACCAGATACGGAGCATGTAATATGACAATCATCCTAATAGGAGTTGGAGTTCTAATTTACCTACTATGTTCAATGGGAATAGGTTACCTCTGGAATTCAAATAAGACTACCCCGGCATCACCTATTGTACTCCTATTTCTTCCAGCATTGTATGGTCTAATTTTGGCTTTCTTCTTACCCATAATGATGCTCATCGGATTGAGTGTTCTTATAGGTAAAACCAAATGGGTGGATAGGTGTATTACGAAGAGAAAATAGCGGATACAACTGTGCGGGGTATCAAATTGATACAGAATAGGTACGCACATTCTGTTTGAAGAAAGGATAACTTATGATAACAGATAGAACATTTGCAGTCGCTCACATGGCCGAAGAATGTGGGGTAGATGCGGCGGCAGACCACTACGGCCTTTCTCGTGAGACTGTACGAAGAAGAATGCGGGAAGTTAGACGCTACGAACGGGAGAACACATCCCGTGATTCAGGAGACGAAGATGAAGGACGGATTCGAGATGTAGTTTCGGACAACAAATATCTGGAAATGATTGAACAACGTTACACCCCGGCAGAACTGAAAATCATCGCTCGGGGTTATCTACCCAAAGCAAAGCGTACCACTCCTATTCATGACTTCCACGATGGTGACTGGGTAACCATAGGGGTTATGTCTGATTTGCATCTGGGAAGTATCTACACCAATCCTGATTTGGTTGCCGATGTGTATGAGCAATTTGACCTTGCTAAAGTAGACATGGTTGCGATTGCTGGCGACATCCTTGAGGGAGTGGCATCCCGTCCGGGCCATATATACGAATTATCTCACTTAGGGTATTCTAAACAGGTTGAACACGCGGTTGAAGTATTAAGCCCGTGGACGAAGACTCCTATCTATATGATTGATGGAAACCACGATAGGTGGTTCATTAAATCATCTGGGGCTTATGCTGTTGCGGATATTTGCAGTAAGATTCCCAACGCTCAATTCTTGGGAAACGATGAGGGTTCAATTTGGCTGGATGAAGAAAAGACCGTAGAGTGTCGCTTGTGGCATGGTGAGGATGGTAGTTCGTATTCGATTTCATACAGGCTTCAGAAGCTTGTGGAATCTTTCTCAGGTGGTAAGAAACCCAACATCCTGTTTGGTGGGCATGTACACAAACAGGGGTACTTTCAAATTAGAAATATTCAATGCTTCTCAGCCGGATGTATTCAAGCTCAATCTGCATGGATGCGTAGTAAGAGGCTTTCTGCTGAAACGGGATTCTGGGTTGTGCGACTCAAGATAAACAATCGTGGAATCAGTAGAGTTCAAAGTGAGTGGTTCCCCTTCTACTTATGATATAGATAAGGGTAAAAGTGCATTCGACAATCAAACCGAAGGAGTTGTCATGGAGAAATTAACCGAGGGTATTATAAAGGGCATTCCCAGCATTGGTTGGGTGAATCAGTTTATCAAAGGTAATCAACCGTTTGCCATTGTGTCAGCTTGTTTGAAGGATGCGACTGCGGAACAGAATGCACCCCGCACACAAGCATTGGAAGAACAGTTGAAGCGTTATTCCTACTACAAGCTTTGGGGTTGGTGGCCGGGGGATGAGACCCGAGACGACATCACTGAAGATTCCTACTTGGTATTGGACATCTCCAAAGACGAAGCTTTGAAATTAGGCAAGGCCGATTTCATTGCACAGGAACATAGGGTGAATTCCAAGAACGCACAGGAAACAATCATCTACTCCGACCCGAATGAGGAAACCATTTCCCTGATTAACCTCAGCAATGATTCCGTTGTGGGAACCTTTAGTCGGGAAGATGTGGATACTTTGAATACCAAAGATGGGTATTCCCAGTTCGTAACCGAAGATGGAAAAATCAAAGGCAAGAAGTGGTCCCTTCATTATCTCAGTGACGGAGAAACCAAGCCCGAAGAAGAAACACCGGAAGCGGAACCGACTGAGGAAACCCCAGAAGAATCTGAACCCACCGAAAATTCCGACACGGTTAATTTGGATGAAATCCCTATTGATGAAGTAGAGGCCGAAGGTGCGGAAGAAGTTGAAAAGAAAGAGCAGAAAAAAGCTATTCGAAACAAAAGGTTACAGGAACGTAGGGAAATAATTCGTAGAAGAATTCAAGAAATCAACAAAAGAAAGTAATTCTCCTGCTCATGAAAACTACTTTAACTGAAGCAACCCGAGACTCCCTGAATAGGGAGTTCTCGGATATTCCTGAAGACATCAGGGAATTCATTATCTCCCAAGACTTTACTAAAGGAGATAGGGAAGTAGGACATTTAGCTAAACCTCTTCTCCAACTTTATAAGAAGAGTCCTGATAAGGACTTAGATAAACTTCCTGAAGTCTTGGGGCTTTACAAGAAGTTTTATTTCAAGAAAGAGTTAAGTAAGTTTAAGTTCCCCTCCATTAATCAGTACAGTTCCTTGAGTGAATTCTATTCGGATGTTCTTGAAGGGGTGGACCCGAACCCAATCATTTTTGATGATGGGGAGTGGTCAGTCAGGGAGTTGAATTCCAAGAATGTGTGTGTACAATATGCACCCTATGATGATAATCAATGGTGTACCGCTATTATTGATGGTACCTATTATGAAACGGCGTACAATAAAAATAGAGGAGACCTATATTTAATCTACAAGAATGATAAGATTCACTCTCAGATGTTTGTAGATAAAGCGAAATCTGGGGTTCAGTGGATGCTTCCGGGAGATAAACCTATAGAGGACTACGATGAAACCTTTAAGGATACTACACTACTTAAGTTCTTTTATGATAATAATATACTTGTTCCTTTTACAGGATTAAAGTTTAGGGGGAGAAGGTTAAATTATGAAATTATAGATGGAGTTTATCATTTTGATAATTTGGATTTATCGGATATGAACCCTAAGTTGAAGTCTCTCAAGGAGTTTCAGGATGTTATCGAGGGTTCCCCTTATGTAGTTAGGCACGACTTCATGTGTGATAGGAATAGTCTTACTACCGTAGAATACGGACCCCTGAGAGTTGGTGGAAACTATTTTTGTCAATCTAATAACCTCTTCACCTTAAAAGGGGTCCCGCAAGTTGTGGAAGGAAGATTTTGGTGTCATCGTAATTGTCTTATAAGTCTCAAGGGAGGCCCCAAAAGAGTTGGACGTAGTTTTTGGTGCCACGACAATAGGCTTGAAACTTTGGAGGGAGCCCCAGAGGAAATTGAGGGAAATTTTGATTTTAGTAATAATCCTCTTACTTCCTTAAAAGGAGCCCCACAGATAGTGATTGGAATAATTACCAGTGGCGGGATGTATGACCGCAACCCCTCCCTTCAAAACGAAATAGAAAATTACAAATTGAAGATGTATCGACTAAGAGATAAATCCAAATTACCTATCAGGGAAATGGCTGAACCTACTCGGGGCATGAAAACAAAATTCTACTACCACGGAACACAAGGAGAAGAAAAGGCAGAAAAGATTTGGAAAGATGGTTTACACCCTAAAGCCTCAGAACTTTTCTCCACCTATAAGGGTTTGCTTACCCCTATGCTGAATCGAGTATACCTCACTTCCAATATCGCCGTAGCTTGGGACTACGCAGACATTGGAGGGGACGCTCAGGGCTATGTGTTTGAGATTCCCGGAACTGAACTGAAGAACGTATTTCCCGATGAAGACAACATCGCTTCCGCTTATTGGGATTATAAACGTAATGGTAAAAATACTTGGCTGGCAGAATATGATAAGTATTTGGAAGTTACGCCGGAAGGATTAACGAATCCCGAGTTTGATTATCTTCATTTAGACGAGTATGACCGCACCCGTATTACCAGCTATATTGAGAAATATAGTCTGGGTGGTACTTTGTTGAGTGCTATAAATAACCCGGATTCAAGAGGAATGCATGGAGTATTGGTTGGTAAATTAATTTACCCTCACTTGAAAGATGAACACATAATACAAATCATTGAGAAGTATGGGAATGTTTCCCATGCCGGGGTATTAATGCCCTCTAAGATGTGGCGTAAAGATGACAATTCCTTCACTATTCGTAACATGGATGAATTCAAGATGCATACAACGCTAATCAATTCCCGCGATATTGAAACGATTTCCTTGGATGAGTCCCGACACCTTCAGGAGATGGCTTACCCCGACACATTCAATTTAGAAGAGTTCAAAGCCTTGAATAGTGGTAAGGCAATCTTATCCTACTGTAAAGACAGATTACAGTTGATAGGTAGTGGGTCGGCCCGGTTTGTGTTTCAGGTAGATGATGACAAGGTTATCAAGATTGCTAAGAACATGCGAGGCATAGCACAAAACTCTGTGGAGGCTGAACAATCCAATGACACCTATCTTCGAAGCATGGGAATAGTAGCTGAGACTTATGAATATCATCCTTCTTTTATGTGGATTGAAATGGAAAAATGTCATCCTGTTTCTGAAGAGGAATTTGCTACAAGGGTGGGTATACGACCTGATATTTTAAGTAAAGTTGTTTTACATTGGAGTCGCTATTATAAACACTATATCGGAGATGACCCAGATTTAATAGCACATATTCATGATAATAGTCCGGATGAAAGTGAACAGTATTGGTTGGATAACACAAATTGGAATAATGAGTTTATTCAAAAAATATGTAAATATATGCTGGACTTCGAATTACTCCCCAATGACTTTGGGGCTATATCCGCTTATGGTATTAATTCGAATGGAGACCTTATTGTTATAGATTTTGGTTTGACACCTGAAATTTGGGATGTCTACTATATGGATAGTAAGGGAGCAACAGAATGGTAAAAAAGATTACTGAGATGGCATACCCAAATGATTTTGATATAGAGGAGTTTAAGACTATATCATCTTTCGCCAAACGAATTAAGTATTGTCAGGAGCGTTTACAGCGAGTTGCTTCCGGAACGGCTCGAATTGTCTATAAGGTGGATAATGAAAAAGTGTTAAAACTCGCCAAGAATCAAAAAGGAATTGCACAAAACGAAGTGGAAATATCTCAAGGAAATGATTACTACTTACGTCAACTGGGAATTGTAGCTGAAGTATTTGAGGACCATCCGGAATCACATTGGTTAGAAATGGAACTATGCACCCGAGTAACACCTAAAAAATTTGAGCGGATTGTTGGAATTTCATTTGATGAATTTGACGATGCTATTCGAGAGTTCAATGACTACTTAGATAGTGGTCATCGAATAAGTCCACGCAGTAGTAACCTTATTGATTCGAATGATTTTCTTAATAACATAGTAGATTATATTGGAAACTATAGGATACCTGTAGGAGATTTAACACGATTAAGCACTTATGGTGTCACAGCTAAGAATCAAATCGTTATTGTAGATTTTGGTTTAACCTACAATGTATTGGATTTACACTACACATAGGAGTGAATATGAAAGACATCATAAACTCATTACAAACACTTAAAGAACAACGAAAGAATGTATTAATGGAAACCCCTATAGATAGTTTACTTTCATTGAAACCACAGGATTGGGAAATTCCTACTACTTCCCGTTGGTATCAATCTGCACTTCAAGCACTACAAAATATTCATACCTTACCAAAGAATTTTCAAGAAGATATGTTAAATTACTATTTCTATGGTGAAATTGTAAATAATTGTTTGTCTGCCATATTGGAGAGTAATTTACCCGAGATGAAACGATTGATTACCCAAGAGGAACTGAGTAAATTAGACTCCATTATCAACTATCTTTCCGTAGATGCTCCTACTCACTACTGGGGTAGTATGAGTGTGGTTCGAAATTGGAAAGACCTCGGGGGATTAGTTGGTTGGGTAAAGGTGAAAGAATCCAACAGGCTATGAGCAATGTAATCCGCACCCTTCAAATTCTGAGGGAGAGTATATCTTCAGATGAAGAATACTTGACTGCGGTCAGTATGGGTAATGAACTCCGGGCTCAGGCTTTGGTAGATGAGGCCGCAAAGAAGGCCGGATATAATTTTAGCTGGCCCTACGCTTATCATGGAACTGAATCGGATACGTTTTATACCTTCGATATGGAGGGTGTAGCAAATGCAGATAATGTGGACGAAGGGGCTGGATATTTTTTTACAGATGACGCAGGGGAAGCGCGTTGGTTTACGGCTCCTCAAACTGATTTGATGGGGTCACGAGGTAAACCATCTCCACACTCGCGTGTACTTAAGGTTTTCCTACGCAGTCCGAAGTCTATGGAATTTGATACACAATCAGATTTTCGTGCTTATGTCAATGTCGAAGCCCCTTATGTTAAGGGGAGAACGCCGGGTTATGGATTTAGGAATTTATTAAGTAAACAGGGTTATACAGGAGTCAAGATACATGATTCACAATTAGGGGGAGGAGAGTGGGGAAACGGAACATGGTATATTGTGTTCTCCCCGGAACAAATTAAACTGGCCGACCCAGTTACCTACGATGACGATGGTGATGTAATTCCCCTGTCGGAACGATTCAATCCAAATTCAAATGACATTCGATATTAACACTTGACAATCCAAAAATGATATAGTATACTACCTGTGAATTCGCAGGGGGGTCGCCCAATTGGTTAGGGCATCGGGCTTTGAACCCGATTATCAAGGTCCGAGTCCTTGCCCCCCTGCCAAACTTGACAATGAGAAACCAGTTTAGTATATTTGAACCGTTGAGACTGAAATGTAATTTTTGGCGGGGTGGTGGAATGGCAGACACAGTAGACTCAAAATCTACCGCCGCAAGGCATTATGGGTTCAAGTCCCATCCCCGCTACCAAATTTGAGAGGAGAATGAAATGACTGAACGTAAACAGGAAAAGATTCTGGGAGGACTTCTGATAATACTGGGTGGGATGATAATTTTCAATGGAGTTCATTACCCTCAGTACCCTATCGTACCCTCAACGCTGGTTGGTCTGGGATGTTTTGTATGTGGTTTCCTGTGGCTTAAATAAAAACAGAAAGGAAGAAGAAATGAGACAGCACAACAAAGTGATTCAGGGAAGTATCAAGGGAACTCGCACGAAGGCTTGGAATCGGGGAAAGGAAATCCTCGCAACCATGATGTCTAAATTGGAATCCCCCGTAACCAAGAGAGATGTTCGGTCTGCTTTTGTGGAAGCCCGGAAACAGGCTCGAAGAGAGATGAAGAAATAATGACAATGTGGCGGGGTGGTGTAATTGGCAGCCGCGATGGACTTAAAATCCATTGTCCGAAAGGACGTAGGAGTTCAAGTCTCCTCCCCGCTACCAAATTTTTCAATTTGGGTAACGACTCAGCCTGATGGACGCATTGGGGGCCTTAGAAGTCGGGGTAAGTTAAAGAGGGATGCAACCGCCCCGCCCAGATTGAAAATTAAGGAAAGAAGGATGATGTTATGATGCGAATACTTGAGAAACCATATTTGTTGTCGGAATTTCAACCTGTAAATGGCATAGCTGAATTCCCAGTTGAACTTTTTAATTCAGTTTTCAGTTCATTGCTTGAAGACCGATTAAGAGACTTGATTAACCCTGTATTTGATTTTGCTAAAAAAGAACAAAGTGTCGTATATATCTACAATGATATTATACCTTTAAGTGGAACATCCGGTTTTCTCGTAGTAAAAGATGAAATGGTTATAGCATCTCTTGTAATTTGGCGGTCTTAGTTTTTCGTAGGTGTTCTTCTTTATGGCAATTACAACATAAAATCTCTAAGTTACTTATCTCATTATTACCACGATTTCTATCTTTATGATGCACCACCAAAACAGCTTCAAATTTATCATACCCACAACGATTACATTGATGAGAATAATATTCAAAAGCGGTCTCTCTATATTTATAGCTTCCATCCCCAGTACCATAATGAGGAGGTTGTATTTCTGTTAAACCATCAAGTCGTTGTGCCATATCTTTACATTTTCTGGTGCAAAAATGAAACCCAGACTTTGATTTTTTTATTCTACTAATAGGTTTGGTAAAAATATCTCCACAATAAGCGCAATTTAATGTTACGGTTCGAGGTTTACGTTGATTAAATTTAATAGAACAAGAAGAAGAACAAAATTTCCCGTATCCTCTATTGATTTCTTTATTTTCAGCCATAAACTCAGATTCACACTGTAAACAAACACGTTTAGTTTTAGCCATACACACTCCTTAAAATAATAATCGTTTACTTGTTCTACTCTCTATATCAAAAATGCAATGCAATCCCGTCTGATTCCACCATCCCGGCACCAAGTTGGCACTATGTTCGGCACCAAGTCCTTGACAACTAAATTACAATCCGTTATATTACCTCTGTAAGATAACACAAGGAGGTAATAGGATGAAAGAAAAACATTACTTGAACCTGTCGAATGGCATTCTTACTCTGGAAGAAGAAGAATATGGGCTGATGAACAACTACTCTTTCATAAGGATTCAGTCTACGGCATGTGAGCAGGGAAATTTAGCTTCTATTATTGACACCATTTCGGATGACTTGTTGATGAACACCGCATTAGGCCATAATATTCATTTGTATGATTTCGGAAGTCGTACTCCCATACCTCGTGCCTTCTGGATGGGGGTTGAGTGGTTGAAGTATGTTCTCCACAAAATTTGGTTTCACACCACATACACCCCGGTCAATCGCCGAGGGGAGTTGGATACGTCCTTGGGTTCCTACTTTGAATTGAAGTTCCGGGAACTTTCAGATTCATCCCGTAAGCGAATCAAGTACTATAGGAAGTGGTTGAACACTGATACCATCAACATTTCTACTCATGCCAAGCAGACTAAATTAGACTCCCAATATGACTACATGAAGACCGTCTTGACACGAACCCAAGAATGTGGTATAGTTGAAGTAACCAAACAGGGGGTGATGTAGTGATAGAAATCTATGGCAAGTATGGCAAGGCGTTAGTATATTCAGATTCACTTGAACCTGAATGCTACACTCAAATTTCCCATATGATGAATCACCCCGCTTTCACTGAACAGGTTCGCATCATGCCGGATGTTCATTTAGGCAAGGGAAGCGTTATTGGATTTACCATGCCTTTAGGCACCAAGATTGACCCTCAAGTGGTGGGGGTGGATATTGGGTGTGGTATGTTATCCCAGCGGGTTTCACTGGCTGAAAACATATTAAAACATATTGATTGGCGCAAGGAATTCGACCAGCGAGTTCGAGGTGTGGTTCCTATGGGAATGCACATTCACTCTTCCGGGAACAGTCGAATCATATCAGAGATTCAGCGTCGAACCCTTAACAAAGCTGAGGTTGCCTATCGGAACCCCAAGTATCTCACCTATGCTCCACCTTCATATGATGATGCTTGGGTGAAGGCCATAATCAAGCGAGTAGGGATTAAGCCTGAAACCTTTTACAACTCCATTGGAACGCTGGGTGGGGGAAACCATTTCATCGAGTTGGGTTATGAAGAAGACAACCCCGAGTATGGGTGGATTACCATACACTCAGGTAGTCGTAATTTCGGACTGCGGGTATGTGATTACTGGGTAAACCAGATGGGGTTCTTCCACAAGGATGAATTCAACCTGCGTGTAAGTGAATTGAAGCGGGACTACACCGGAGTTGCCTTGGGTCAGAAGATAGAACAGCTTCGTCAATCTTTTTCACCCAAGAGCTATCTCGAAGGTGATGGAATGACGGGGTATCTCTATGATATGATATTTGCCCAAACCTATGCGGAAGTGAATCGGGAAGAAATTCTTCGACACATCCTCAAGGTATTTCCCGGCAAAGCCATAGATATTCCTATCTGTTCAGTTCACAACTATGTAAATTTCTCAGATGGAATTATACGCAAAGGGGCCATCTCCGCATATCAAACGGAGAGAGTAATCATTCCTTGGAATATGCGGGATGGCCTCATTATTGGAGTAGGTAAGAGCAACCCGGACTGGAACTTCTCAGCCCCCCACGGTGCGGGTCGAACCATGTCCCGTAAGAAGGCTAAGGATACCATCAACGCCGATGTGGTAGCTCGGCAAATGGAAGATGTATATTCTTCCTGTATTCCCATTGATGAAGCCCCGGACGCATTTAAGCCTGTGGCTGAAGTAATGAAGTACCTCGAAGAGTCCGTAGAGGTACAAATTGTAGTGAAGCCTTTGGTGAATCTGAAGGCTAATGAATCACCTAACGAAAGACGAGGTAAGAAGAAGTGACGAAAGTTAGTATAAAATTTCCGACTGACCCGTACATGTGGCGAAATAAGAAACAATATGTGTTCATGAGGTCAGTAAAAGTGTTTGGTTTGTACTTTAGTAATTACAAACCGATTAATACTCAGGTGTATAAGACCAAGGCAATTTATACGATAGGGAGCAGTGAACGTAAGACTTCTATCTTCGGGGTTATAAATTCATTCTCCACTCCCACTAAGGAAATTGGCCTGTGGTATATATCTCCCGAGAATGGCGAACTTATGATGACAAGTTTCCCCTGTGATGATATAGTACCTGTATCATCCCTATGTTTGTTGGACTACATTGAGAATTTGATTCAGATTTTAGCTAAACCAGAGAGGGGTCAAAGTGAAAGTAAAGTACCGAGTTAACGCAATGAAGGATTTAATTGTTGAATTGATAAAGCAAGGTCGAACCAAAAGCAAAATAAAGATTCTCGAAGATTACCCACCCCACATCGCCGGGGAAGAACTGCGGGTATTAAACAAGAGATTGCTGGGTCTTAAACCTATGGAGTAAATAGTTGACTGCCATGCGGTCAAGAAAATTTGGACGAGGTGGAATGGGGACACATGGAATTTCTTTTTCATCTTCCTGAGTACTTTGTGTATAGTCTCGGTATACCCACCGTTGTCCGTCAAAGACGTAGCATCGGTCTACAGAATCTTCAGTGTAGAAAGGGGATTGGTGATAGTCTAACATAAGTACTCCTTTGTAATCTGTATCAAATTTCGGGAAGTGGGGTGGATAATGACATCAATATCTACAGAGTTATTTCATATGTTGAATCGGAAAGCCGGGATGTACGATAACATCATGCATTTCTGGGAACCTCTTCTATTCATTGTAGGGATATTGGGATTGGTTGGAGCAATTCTATGGGCAATTAACATATGGAAATTATACTCTCGAAAGCAATTTCTGGAAGAAAGATTGACATTAATTTATGGTATCATTGAACAACGAGGTTGGTGTATTTGCACAGGGGAACAAGAGCAAAACTGTGACAAAAAACATCGAATGGATTGCTGGAAACGATTAACAGAAAGGATTAATCACCATGCCTAACTATGAGTTCAAGTGCGTCAACTGTGGTCATAAGACTGAGGTCTTGCGTAAACATACAGATGAATCTGTTGTAATTTGCCCTAAATGCGGTAAGGAAATGACGAAACAATTCTCAGCCCTGAATGTGTTTCAAATTAAAATAGGGCCGAGATAGCCATGGAGAAAATTACATTTAGACGGGCCTCTCGCGTGGGGGGTCACGAAGCTTACTATGTTGTAAATCAAGTGTCAGGTAGCGTTCTATTTCTCCACTGGAACGGGTCTTTTAAGGACTGGGCAATCATAACTAAATTAGATGATGATTGGTCCCCGGAGCAATTAGAAACTATCCGGGCATTCATCCGTAAATTAAACACCCCCGAACCAAAGGGTAATGAGCCGGGGGTCTAAATTGAAAGACATCTTCACTACCCCCGAATGGAAAGAACAAGTATGCGATGAAAAGAAAACCCAACCAAACATAGTAGGGTGTCGCACTGAATTTCTGGATATGGTTGATGGGGACTATCCGACAGCCATGATATTGAATGACATTTACTTCTGGCATCTCCCACCTAAAGAAGATACAGAAAACAAAGGAACGAAACTTGGAATATGCCGAGAAGGAACGTATTGGTTGGCGAGGAAGAATACCGAGTGGGAACATCTTAGGTTAAACCGAAAACAAGTAATGAAATGTATGAACACATTGAAAAATAAAGGTTGGATAGAGACGAAAATAACATGTATAAATGCATCTAAGGAAAAACACACACTGATTAAAATAACAAGGAAATTCTTACAAGACCTTCGTAGGTTTAAGGCCGAAAATATCAAAGTCCAAAACGAGACTTTGATAGAGAACAAAGTCCCAAAACGGACTTTGATAGAGAACAAAGTCCCAAAACGGACTTTGATGGGGGTATCAAAGTCCCAAAACGGACTTTCATGGGGTATCAAAGTCCCAAAACGGACTTTGCTATATACAGATTCTTTCGTTTCAGATTCATTCGAAGAACAGATTCTTGGGAATTGTGTCCCTGAATCCATAGAACTAAGAAAAGAAATAGGAGAAAAAGCCAAGCAGGTGCTACTGTCTTGGGAGCAGTTGCATAACCCGGTAGCTTTACTCAAGGGATACGAAAACCTATGGGCTGAGTATCTTGGTTTTGTTCAAGAAGAATCAACACTGGTTGTTGGAACCGAAGTGGGTCGTTTGATAACCTACTGTCGAATACTTGGGGTCGTCCCTACTCCCGAAACTTGTAAGAGGCTTGAAGCAATTTGGAATCGCTTCGAGTGTGGAAGTATTACTCATCCCTACGAGGATAGCGAATGGAGCATCCTCCTGATTCTCCTATTCGTCTTGAGGCAAAAGGCTCCGGGCTGGCTCCCCTCGGATATAGAACCTGAGAACTTGGATTCCGTACTCTGGGCTTTGTTGGCCTACTACGAAAAGCACCATGAAGAATTGGAGTTTCCCGCATGAAAACAGGCATAACAATCATCACCCCTACTGGGGATAGGCCCGAGGCTTTTGCTTTGTGTGAGCGTTGGATGTCGCAACAAACATTAAAGCCTGACCAGTGGATTGTGATTGATGACGGTCAGACCCCCACCATTCCTTCGGGGTTGGCTAAAGACATCCCAATGATATATGGCCGAAGAGAAGCACTACCGGATGACCCGCCGCATACACTGGCTCGAAACATGACTTTGGCATTGAAATTTGTAGCCTATGAAAAGGTTATCATTATTGAGGATGATGATTATTATTCTAAAAATTATATCAAGACTGTAAGTTCTTGGTTGGATAAACATGATTTGGTTGGTCAGATTCCTACCTTCTACTACCATGTTGGGTTGAGAATGTATCGAAACATGAGTAATCGAATGCACTCGTCTTGGTTTCAGACAGGATTTAATTTCACTGCGGTAACTCCCTGTTTGAATGGAGTGTTGAGGAAAGAATCATTGGGGGTAGATACAAGATTATGGCGAGAGTTTCGTCAGAATAAATATCTCTTCACCGGGTCCCCTATTGCCATAGGGATGAAAGGGATGCCGGGTCGAAAAGGTTTGACGGTTGGGCATGATTTGGAGACATGGAAAAAATATTTGTCCAATGCACAAAAGGATTTGGATATGAAGTTTCTGAGAGATTCATTCATGGGGTCAGATGCCCAGTATTATGAGGGCTTTTATGATGAATCATTGGGTAAAAAATGATACAGATACAATGCGAATAGGAGTTGAAATGAATTCATCATTAGGAATTGATACACAATTGAGAGTGGAACCTGAATACCCACGTCAAGGTTTGCGCCCCAATTTGATTACAGATTTTGCTAATTCTCTTTGTACCGGGGATGTTATAAACTCCAACAAGAGATACAGCAATCTCATAGAATATGTGGGTCACAAGAGTATTTATGAACATCAGAAACATTTGTACCCCGGTTTCCCTGATGCTTGGAGTATGAATCATACTCGAATAGTGTTGGGTAAATTTAGACCCGCAGGATGTTCCCCCGACCAAGAATTCACATTGGTGTTTGAGTGGGCTTCCCCTACTGCGAGAATCAGTTACTTGCAAGGTTGGATGTTGTGTCCATCTTATGCAAGGATTTATCGCAACGATAAGATACATACTTATGCTAAAACAAATCCTGAAGTAGCTTATGATGTGTTGGAAACCGCCATGAGTCATTCAGGTAAATTGTATGACTATGTGCAATTGCTTGGAATTGGTTTGGGTCTTAAGTGGTTGCAGTTGGGTGAACGTTATGAAGTATGTTCATCCGGAGTCCGGGAAATCCTTGAAAAGCATTTTCCCTTTGTGGCTCCTCTATTTCCGAATTTAGAGGTGTGGCAGACTCCCCCTGCCGCTTTTGCTTGTCACCCCGAAACGTGGAGTGAGGTCAGCTATAATGGAGCGAATGGTCATGTTTAATAACAGAGAGGTTGTGGTTGTTGGGAATGGAGTAAGTCGAAAAAACCAAGACCTCTTAGCGTGGAAGTACCGATGCGGTTCGATGATTGGATGTAATCAGTTGTACAAAGAAACAATCCCAGACATTCTTGTGTCTGCGGATTGGAAAATGTCCATGCAAATCATGAAGGATGTTCCTTTCTATCCGGGGATGCATATCTACCGGGATAGGAGTGTTTGGAGGGTTAGGGTAGGCAGAATGATATTGGTTTCTTTAGATTTGTGTGGTTGGTCGTCTGGGGGTCGGGCTCTGTGGTTTGCAGGTTCCCTATGTGACCCCGAGGTAGTACATGTGATAGGGTTTGATTTGGATTGGACCCCCGATGGGAAGTACAACAACATGTATGCCGGAGATGAATTGTACAAACCAGAGGGGAGCAAACTTACCCCTCCTGACAATTTCATTAAGCAGTTTGTTCAGACTGTAGAGAGATTCCCTAAGATTAAGTTCATTCGATACATCCCTACAATGGATGCAGTGAACAAGACGTTGGATAAATTTGCCAACGTGGAACACAGATTGTATGAGTAGTGTTGTGTAATTTGATATAGATAAGTAACAACCCGGAAGGTTGTAAAGACTCACAGACCTAAAGGTGCAGACAAGTTAAAACTTTACAGGCGAGTCTGCATTGCCTCGGTAGAGAACCTTCCGGCTTTACCGAGGCATTTTTTATTTGGAGGTTTCTATGCGTAAATTAGATTTAACTGGAAGAGTATATGGCAGGTTAACAGTGTTGGAAGATGTAGGTCGTAAAAATCGGGGTGTAATTTGGAGATGTATATGTGAGTGTGGCAATTTCATAGATGTGGCTTCAGGTAATTTACAGAGTGGTAACACTCAATCCTGCGGATGTTACAAGAGGGAACGAACCACCGAAACTAATAAAAAAGATTTAACGGGTCAAGTATTTGGCAGGTTGACCGTATTAGAAGATGCGGGACGAACAAAACAAAGTAAGGTAATTTGGAGATGTTTATGTGAGTGTGGTAACATTACAAATGCTATAACAGCAAGTTTGCAAAGTGGTAACACTCAATCCTGCGGTTGTCTGCAAAAAGAGCGAACATCTAAAATTAATAAAAAAAATTTAACTGGACAGAAGTTTGGCCGTCTTACCGTGCTTAAGGATGTAGGTAGAACCAAACGACAATATGTAATTTGGAGATGTTTATGTGAGTGTGGTATCATTGTAGATGTTACTGGGGATAGTTTATTGTCTGGTCATACCCAATCTTGTGGTTGTTATTATAGGGAACAACACGCAGGAGAAAACCACCACAATTGGAAAGGTGGAATCACCCCTCTTAATCATGTCATTAGAAATTGTACTTTATATTTTGGTTGGAGAACCTCGGTATTCCATCGAGATTTTTATACTTGTCAACATTGTCATAAAATAGGTGGGAAATTACACGCTCATCACATCAAATTCTTCTCTACTCTTCTGAAAGAATTTCACATCACCACCTTGGAAGAAGCGGAAGCCTGTGAAGCTCTTTGGGATGTCTCGAATGGAATTACCCTATGTAAGAAATGTCACAAGAAAGAACACGTTCGACTGAGAGCCCTTGACATACTTGAGTGATGGTATTATGTTCGACCCTTGATATTGGGTTGTGATAACGCTAACATCAAATTTCAATTAAGGTATCTCTATGGGTAAGAAAATAGATTTAACTGGGCGGGTCTTCGGTAGACTTACAGTACTTGAAGAAGCTGGACGAAATCAACGGGGTAAGATACTCTGGAAATGTTTATGCGAGTGTGGCAATACAGTTAATGTGAGAGCGAGTAACTTAAAATCTGGAAATACTCAGTCTTGTGGGTGTTTTAGTAAGTTAGATTTGACAGGACAGAGATTTGGTCGGCTCACAGTGCTTGAAAAGGTGGGGAGACGTAAGGAAGGGGCGGTGATATGGGAATGTCAATGTGACTGTGGCAATATGGTTAAAGTTTGCACAGGCAGTCTACAAAGTGGAAATACTAAATCTTGTGGTTGCTACAATAAAGAACAATCATCAGAGCGGAGTCGTATTGATTTAACCGGACAGGTATATGGCAGACTCACAGTATCGGAAGATGTTGGTAGGACTAAACGACAACAAGTAATTTGGAGATGTTTATGTGAGTGCGGAAATTTCGTAGATGTAGTTTCTGGTAGTCTACGAAACGGTCATACTCAGTCTTGTGGTTGTTACAATAAAGAACGTGTATCTGAGACACAATGTATTGATTTAACTGGTCAGGTATTTGGCCGATTGGTTGTCCTCGAAGATGTAGGAAGGACTAAACGACAACAAGTAATTTGGAAATGCCAGTGTGAATGTGGTAATGTAGTTAATGTAATAACAAGAAATTTAATATGCAAAAATACTCAATCATGTGGTTGTTATAATAGAAAACGAGCATCAGAAATCCACTCAGGTGAAAACCATCATAATTGGAAAGGTGGAATAACCCCTCTTAATCACGCCATTAGAACATGTTCATTTTATATAAATTGGAGAACCGCTGTCTTTCAAAGAGATTCCTATACTTGTCAACATTGTCATCAAGTAGGAGAAAATTTAATCGCTCACCACCTTAATCTCTTCTCGGATATTATGAAAGAGAATAACATCACCACCTTGGAAGAAGCACTACAATGTGAAGCTCTCTGGAACATTGACAATGGACTCACGCTATGTAAGAAATGTCATAAAAAACTACACTCTTCCGAGGGCCTTGACAACCCGGAAGAAATTGATTATATTACACCATAAGATTGGGATGGTGCATTATGAATAACATCGTAGGGATTGACCCCGGCACCTACGAAAGTGCCGCTGTAATTTACGATTCGGAACAACACAAGGTTAAATTTGTGTGGTATGGAAAAAACAGTGAATTGGTTAAGAGTGTGCGGATTGGGTTGGGGGGTGATACCCAATTCATTGTGAGTTATGAACGTATGCAACACTACTCTGTGCGGGAGGGGGTTGGAAATTCAACCTTTCTAACATGTGCTTGGTATGGGCGATTTATAGAATCCTTTTTTCATTTGGGAGGAAATGATTTACCTATTTATTCGGTAACCAGCCCGGATGTGAAGTTAGCTCTCTTAGGTTTACCTAATGTTTGTGGGGCAAAGCTATTAGTTAAACGTGCGATTTGGGAGTTGTTTCCTTTGGTGGGTGGAGGGAGTACCCCTGCGGTGGGGACGAAGACCCAACCCGGTCCTCTTTACATTATGAGGAATTTTCCCGCCCATTGCTACGACGCACTGGCCGTCTCGATTGTGGTCAATTTATGGTTGCAGGGCCGTTTTGTGGGAGATATTTATAAGGAGAAACCAAGTGAAATTTAAGTCCCCATACCTGAAGACGGAACTTTGGGCCGAGCAGGAAGAGTCGGTTCAAGTTTTACCCAATCAACCCCGAATGATTTTAGCTGATTCTACGGGCTTGGGTAAGACTTTGAGTGTTTTAGCTACCTTCATTAAACTGTATGAAGAAAACCCAAATAGACGATTGGTAATTTTTTGTAATAAATCAAGCCTATCAGTGTGGTCAACGGATATTCCTAAACACCTACAAGGTTTGGATTTTATAGTATTGGATTCCAATATTGAAAAAGAACCGAATAGGGTGCGAATTCTAAGTGAACCTGCCCCGTCAATAACCGTAATTTCCTATCCAGCATTAGCTAAATTAAAACACTATATCCAAAAGATTTATCAGGCGGGAAACTCTGTTATTTTGGTTTTAGATGAAGCTCATTACTGTAAGAATGATAAGAGTCAGCGAGTAGAAGCAGTACGACCTTTTGTCAATTTATCTGAGTTTTGTATCGCTTGTTCCGCTATGCCAATCAATAATCACTACCTTGACGCTTGGGGATTGTTTGACCTATTGGTACCGGGTCTCTTGGGGACAGAGGCGGCATTCAAGAAGCGGTACTGCAAATACGAATGGATTAAGCATAGTTGGGTAAAGGGTAAGAAAGTTGCCCGTAAGCATCCCTACCCCAAATTTAAGGGGTATCAGAACGAAGAAGAGTTGAAGGCGAAAATTACACCCTACATTCTGAAGAGGGTGAAGGATTACAACGTACAGTTTCATGTTATCCCGGTGGAATTTACCCGAGAGGAAGATGCGATGTATACTCAATCAGCCCGAGGTATTCTTACGGCTGAGTACAAAGAGTTCGTGGGTCGTTTACCTGAATTGCAACTGATAACTGATAACGCTATTACATCTGATTTGGAATTGAATCGAGTTAAAAAGCTATCCTCCAAGGAGAAAGTCTTATTCAAAGGTCTCATCGAGCAGGTTCAAAATGATAAAGAGGCTGTAATAGTGTTCTCGGCGTTCAAGAAGGTTTTGGACAGGTTACAGTTTTTGATTGAAGCGTCGAGGTTGGAGTTTGGTAAATTGTACCGATTAGATGGTGAGACTCCTGCGGGGGAGCGCACACGAATTACAGAAGAGTTTGGGCCGGGGGACATCCTGTTGGTATCTCCTGCGGGTCGAGAGAGCTTAAATCTTCAGCAGTCGCATATTTTGTGGTCCTACAACCTACCCTTTTCATTGGGGGATTTCGTGCAACTCATTGGTAGGATTGCTCGTAATGATTCTAAATTTACCCAGTTTGATGTATACATGCCCGTGGTGAAGAACAGTATTGACGAGTACAAAGTCAGGTCGTTATTATACAAGTCCCGAGAGTTCACCAAGATTATGGCCGGGGAAGCGGCCATGCCTACCTCATGGCACAAGATAACTCGGACTAAATTAGAAACCATGAGGCGTAAATTGTTGTGGAGAGCCCCAGATAAGAAAGCGAGACCTACTGCATATGGAAAACAAAGATAAGATTGGGCGGGATGTTTTTATTGACCCCGCATTAGAAAAAGAAATGGGAGAGCATTTAGCTCGAATACGAATGGGTTATGATTTGAGTGATGATAAAATGGACAGGATTCGAAAGGAATGCCCTATGTGTGGGGGTCGGGAGCGTATTACGAAGGAATTACCGGACGGGACTAAAAAGCATTATGCTTGTCTTTGCAAAGAGGTTTATTACCGAACGGTATATTTTGGACCTATGTTGAATTTCATTCGTTTTCCTTTGGATGAAATGGATAAACCCCCAGTGTTGGAATCTCTGCCTCGAATTGTTTTGTTCAAGGGGGATTTGCTGGATGTTCGACACATCAACTACCTACTGTATCGGGCTATTCGGATTAACTATTACGACCCTTATCGGGCTGAGAACCGAAGACCCCCGGAAATTAAGAGTGGAGTTGTGAGTAGTTTGGTAGAGGCTACTGTTCAGAAGAGTGAAAACTTTGATGCCATGTTCGGAGCGTATTTGATGTATTTTAATTTGTGTGATGTCTCGGTATTTTCCAAGGAGCAAGGGTATCTCTATAATGCCATTTTGAGGGATTTTATCAATACAAAATATCAATCTAATAAAGCTGTGTGGTTATTTCAATCTACTAAAAGGGATAATCATTGGGAGGGGTTGGATGAATTTGTGAGAACCATAGGCCGGGTTGTTGAGTTCAAATCAAATGTGGCACCTATAATTACGATGCAGAATCAAACTTCAAGTCCAAAAGGTAATTCTGATTTGGAAAATGAATGTGCGCTACGTCCCTCTAAGCCGATTGTTCCGATAGGAAATCCGAAGGGTTGATTATGAATAAGAGTTTCTTTCGCGTTAAAGCCAAGGATGTTCAGAGAAGTAAAGCATATATCCTGTGTTACTTACTTCAGGCTCCAAATTCCCCCAAGCAGGTTGAGAAGAAGAAAGATGTACTGTTGAAGTGTCTGAAGGCTGACCCCGAGGATAAGGCTTTCAGACAAATTTTACAGTCCTTGAATGAGAACCATGAAACGATTTCCAACGACATTTTGTTGTCGGAGAACCTGATTGACTTTGATTACACCATCTACTCGGAGAGTTTGCAGGGCATCCCTACATACTCTGATGTGGTTACGACTCATGTGCCTAACTGGATAGAGTATGCCCGAGTTGCCGAGTACCTAACGGATTTGAAGAATTTGAATAAATCCCCCGAAATTGTTACGAGGGCTGATGTTATTGCGATGAATAACAAGCACACAACCCGCCTGACTAAATTACTGGTCGAAGAAGAATCTATGGATACGGAAGCCGTGTTGGAGCGATTGAGACGTAGGGAGAGCATTGCCATAAGTGGAATTCGAGAAATAGATTTGGAAATGGGCGGGTTCTCGCTGGGTAATTTGTTGGCTATTGGTGGTTATGCTGGTGCCGGGAAGACCACCCTTATGTGTAGTATGGCCTATCGAAATGCCATCATGAGGCCCGACTTGCAACAAGCATACCTCTCCTTGGAAGTTCCCCGAGATGAACTTCACATGTGGTTTGTAGCTCGACACGCTGACCATCCGAAGTGGCGCAATGAGCCGGGTGTGGATAAATTAACCCGAAAGAGATTGGTGAAATCGGAGACTCTGGAACCGAGTGAACATGCGTTGGTGTTGCGGATTGCTGATGATTTATATCACAACCCCGAGTATGGAAAGATTCATCTACTGGTAAACAAAGACTTTCCCTCATTTGATTTACCACAATTTAAGTCTACCTTGTATGACCGCTGTCCCGACATCAAGGTGTTCTATTTCGACCACATCAACAAATTAGAGAACATATCGTTCGGGAAAGTGATAGACCCCTTTCAGAGGATGAATACCTATGTGGATTTCTTGGCTGAAAACCTCAGCAAAGATTTCTATGGCAACATGATTTTGACAGTGGCCGGGGTACAGATTAACCGCACCATGAATAAGGAAGCTGTGAAGAGGGTTGCGGCGGGTCTACCTCCATATGACAACAACTGCTGGGCGGGTGTGAATGCGATTGAACGAAGTGCCTACTATGCTTTGGCGGTCTATTCAACCCCGGAGTTGTGGCGCACTTCAGAAATTGCGGTGCAGTCTTTGAAGCATCGTATTGGTGAAGTAACCGAGGGTGCAATTTATGTTCCGGCGTATCCCACCAAGATGGTTATTGGTGATGATGCTTATGGTGAAGTAGCCTATGAAGAAACCACCGAATATGTGGACGAAATTGTAGGGGATATGAGTGATTCCCCTTATGTCCATTTAGGAGATACAAATGATTGAGAACTTGGAACAAATTAGAGAATCCCTTTTAGGGGACCCGGAAGTGTTGAATCAATTAGTCTATGCCATTGAGAAGTCGAAGTCAGCGATGTTGTTTCTGAAGAAGGTGCGGGGGAAATCGGAGACCGTTATCATTACCCCGACCACCTTGAAATTAACACACAGTCAGAAGGGGATGCTGGAACCGATAGTGATGGGAACTAAACCCAGTGCAGACAATAAATTTGTTCAGTATTACCTGAATCAAATCTTTGCCGTGGAAGTGATAGATAGTGAGGATGAAATGAAGACATTTGAACCTCCTAAGATATTCACAGACAATAAGTTTAAGAGTTGGGGGCATTTCGAATAATGGATAGGTCAAAGCAGGAAGTCATTAATTCGTTGTTCCCCATGCCAAAATTATTGGCTAAGTATTATAAGGTTTTCGTCAGTGATGGAAACCTTACTTTTCATTGTCCGTTTCCCGAACATCCGGGTAGGGATACTCGAAAGTCAGCTAAGTACTTCCCGGACACCAACAAAGCATATTGCTTCACGGAACAGCGTATTTATTCCTCCTATGACATTCTTCGGTTTAAGGGATTTTCGGATGCTGAATTAACTGAAGTCGTGTTCAAAAAGGTGGGGGCGTTCATCCCGGAAGATGTAGAACTGGATGACATCATATCCCCGCAGGATTATTTGGAAGATGTGAGTCTGGCTTTCATGCGGGGGAAGTGCAATGTGAGAGATTTTAACAAACCTCTGAAGTCCTATCTGAAGGCGTTGATGAAAAGCCTTGACAAATCAAAGTAGATTCGTTATAGTAGATGCTTAGAAAGGAATCCTATGCCTCAACACACAAGTCAATATGTTCCAGTGTATCGAACCAAAAAACGAGACGATGGGCAATACAAGAACATCTCCATGATTCTTGTAGACACCCCAGCCAAGTTTCGTAAGATGGTCGAACTATGGAAACAGAGTCCGAAGATTGTGGGGTTCGACACGGAAACCACCGGGTTGAATCACACCACGGCTGACCTTGTGGGTTGTTCCATAGCCTTTGATAGAACCTATTCTTTCTATCTTCCTTTCGGACATCAAATTACAGATGAATCCCCTAATCTTTCTATAGACCATTTTGCTTTAGTAACTAAATTACTGGATAAATCCGAGCGGGTTCTGTATTGGAATAAGAAGTTTGATAAGAGAATACGCAGATGCAATGGACATACTAATTTACGCGATGACCATGAGGTAGATTTGATGATTGAGGTGTATAACTGGGATACCAATGTGGGTATGCCAGCATTGAAACCATCCGCGAAGGAAATTCTGGGGTGGAATCTGGATTCATTTGAAACAAAATTTGGAAAAGATGCAAACCTATCCATGTACAGACCCCGAGAGGTTTTGGAATATGCTGGGTTCGATGCGGTTCTCTTATTATACCTGTATGATAAAATCCCGGATATAAAACCTCGGTCTAATTTACTCTTGAAGATTGATGAGAAAGCCGCAAGTGTTATTGCTGATGACATCGAGGAACAAGAAACCCCTATGGATAAACGGGAATTGACTAAGTTGCAGGTGCAATTTATGGCTGACATGAAAGCACTGGAAGAAGCAATTAATAGAGAAGCCAAGCAGAAGTTGAATCCCGAGAGTCCTAAACAGGTTCGAGAGTTTTTGATTGCTCATAAGATTGATACAGGGAGTACCACCAAAAAAGGTGATAGTATGTCCTGTGGGGTGGATGCATTAACCAAGGTGAAGAATGCTCACCCGGTACTGGAAATGATTTTGAAACATCGTAAATTGAAGAAAGCTTTGGGAACATACATCAAACCCTTACAAGAATCTGAACATCCTCATTTTGCCTATAAGACTGTTCAGGTTGCCACGGGTCGATTGTCTGGGGGAACAGATAAGAAGAATGATTTCTTTACTCATGTGAATATTCAAGGTGTTACTAAATCAGCCGCTATGGATTACTTTGCGATTCAAGAATCCTCTCCCAGCTTTGCCATATTTCAACAAGCCCAAATTTACCCCAAGTGTTTCAAGCGAAATGTTGAGGGTTGGTATTTCTTCCCGGTGGAATATCGGGGAGAGAATAAAGAAGAGGCTTGGGTGAAGAATTTTCGTATAGGGCGCGACATATGGGATGGGTACATCACCGAAGGGTTTGACCCTCGGAATAACATTCGTAGGGCATTTGTGTGTCGGGAAGGTGACTACTATGTGCATTTTGACTATGCGGCTCAAGAGATGCGCCTACCTGCAAATTTCTCTGAAGATAAGACGATGGTTAAGATGTTCTTGTCGGGGGAGGACCCCCACAAACAGACCGCTGTCATGTTGTTTGGCGAAGCCAACTATAATCGAGATGCCCGTAAGATTGCTAAGATTCTGAACTTCAATCTGTTATATGGAGGACAGAAGTATTCTATTGCTGAGAAACTTCGAACCTCTCCTGAGAAAGCACAGGACTACATCGACAAGTGGTGGGGGTTATTCAGCGGGTTGAACCGCTGGAAAGATTTAACCATTAAGAAGGCCATCAATGACGGTTATGTTCGAACGGCTTTTGGAAGAGTGAGGCGGGTTTCCTTTTGGGCCAACAGTACAAATTATGCTGTCCGAGCTTTTGGAGAACGCACTATCATCAATACGATAGTGCAGGGTACAGGTGGGGATATTGTACGACTGGCTTTGATTCGGGCCAATGCTTTGAATTTAACCAATTCAATTGATTGTCGGACTTTGTCAGCAGTCCACGATGAAATTAACTACTCAGTCAAACAAGAAAGAATTTATGAAGTGATACCGCAGATTCAACATGTAATGGCAATACGCAAACCAGAATGGAAGGTACCTATGGAAGTGGGTTTGGCAGTCGGATTTTCTTGGGGTGAGATGTGGGATTTCAAATTTACAAATGGTGTTTTAATTCCTGATGGCAAGTTCTACGGAAAGGAGAACTAAGATGTTTGACAAGAAAACAACAAAGGTATCATGTATCACAACGATTCATGGGCAGAGGTTAATTTTGGTGGATGTAAAGGAACTTCCGCAAACTCTGACGGCTGAGGTAGTATTGCTTCTTCAGTTGGACCCGACTGCGGAGGAAATCGGGTTGATTCTCTCCCCTATGTTTGACCTCCCCGGTAAATTAGGTGGACCCCATACGATTAACCTGAATTCAATTGTGGCTTGGCATACCATGTCCAAGGCATTTCAGGAAGAATTAATTGATGTGGCGCAGGGTGTATACAATCAGCGTGTAACGGATATGAGCGGGATTATTCTGGCTCCGGCTGGTGCCATGAATAACATCAAACAATTCAAACCTCCCGTAAAGAAGTAAGGAAACCAACATGGATATTCCGAGGAGTAAACCGTACTTGATAGATGTCGTGAATACATTGGGTATTCAAGATTGGGTCGAGTACCATCAAAACGCTTCTGGTGGTGATAAGACCACTAAAGAAGATTATGTGAAAGCTATTCAAAAATTCCACCTTATCAAAAGGTATGGGGCAATTGAAAATGTACCCCGACATATGAATTTAGCTCTTCAGTATCTTCCTCAGAAAGCGGCCCCTCGGAATCAACTTCGTCCTGCATCGAAGCAACAGGAAATTTGGGTTGAGGTCTGGCATAGCCCAGACTACATTGTGGAGGAAAAGCTTGATGGTCTTCGTTTTAGAATCATTTATCTTCGAGATGAAGGGTTGCATTGTTACTCCCGTCACATAGATGCAAATGAACTTCTCCCTATTGAATACACCAACAACTTCTTTACTCCATTCGACCCCGCTAAATTAGACCGTAGTATCACTTCTGTGATGTTGGATAGTGAACTAATTTGTCATAACCCCGAGTTTTGTACCCTGTTGAGTGACCGGGGTCAGACTGCGGATACTCAGTTGGCCGCAGTATCAGCATTGATGCATATGAATGTAGAGGACGCAATTAACATCCAGCAGGGGGAAGGGGCAATCTTGACCCCTTATGTATTTGACTGTCTGATGTTCAACGATGAAATCATAATTGACAAACCTTTATGGGAGCGTAAATTGAGGGTAAGGGAATCCATACCTCTTCTGAATGAGGCCGGATTTCAGGGGAAAGAACATAAAGCCTACCGACTCTCGAAAGAAAAGAAGCATGTGCTGTTCGACAATATTCTTAACCGTGGTGGTGAGGGTTTGGTCGCCAAGAAAATTGACAGCCCTTATACCCCGGATGCCCGTATCAATGACTGGGTGAAAATTAAACGTACAGTCGGGGGAGTGTTGGGTGATTCTCTTTCCGGGTTCATTACTGGATATAAGCCGGGGGAACCGGGGAGTGGATACGAAACTATGGTGGGTTCTGTAGAAGTCTCCTCCAACGTGCAGTTGCTAAACGGGGACATAGAAATTCGCCCTATTGCAAATGTATCAGCATTTTCAGCCGACCTTAGACAGCGTATGACTCAGTACGATTCCTTGGGATACCCAGTCTTGAATCCTGATTTCTTGGGGAGAGTTATGGATGTAGATGGGCAGAGTTTTTCTTCCCGGTCAAAGCGTTTGGTTCATGCTCGGTTCAAAGGGTGGAGACCGGATATGACTGAGTTCGATTGTAATATATCGGAAGAAGTCATAGAGAGTTTGATAGTATGAAAGAATTGTATATTGGACACATCCCAACTACATTGATAAATGTGCAGAGGATACACCCTCATGTGGTGGTTAAATCCTTTGTTACGGTGGATGAGTTCAAAGACTTTTATTCCTCGATGTACAAAGTCCGGTTGGGTTGTCCCTTAATCGTTTCTGATTTATCCATGTTGGATTTCCGTATGGCTTATGCTTTGAAATTCATTGAGGAATTTACCGGAGATTTAATCGTATTGGCTTCTCGGGACAATATTCTCCCTACTATTCTATCCCGGTTTGACCGAGTACATAAGATGCGACAGGATGAATCGAATGTTTCCTTGGATGCAGAATACTTGAAGTCTAATTTACTTTCAGACTTTTCTTACATTGACGATGAGAAAGCTCGGAGAACGATTGAACAAAGTTTCCCGACCTTCATGCCATTCTATCTACAGACTCAAAAGGTAAAGGCTCGGCGTAGTGTTTTAATGTTGGCAATGGAATTAGCAGATAGGGTATAGTAATGACTACCATCTTTTTAGCAGACCGGGATTATCGTTACATTCTGTTCCCCGATTACATCACATATACCGGACCACTTCAGCCTTTGGATTATCCCGTGTACATCAAACAGAAAGACGAAGATTTATCTCAGTACCTCAAAGAGATGCAACGGTTGGAGATGAAAGGTATCTACGAAATAGATATGCCTACGGTAGCTCAATACAGTTTGGATACCCCGGAAAGTATTCTTCAATTCATGATAACCTATCTGGGATACCCTGAGGTCGAACGAGTGCAGAAGAAGTTTAAGAATCTGTTGGAAGAAGAGAAGAAGGAGTTCATCAAACTATCCAAGGCTTATGGAACATGGTATACTCCGATTTTTAAGAACACTATTCGAGTGTATAAATTACTTGAAGCAATGGCGATGGGTAAGATGGAATTGCTTCGAGCGTGGTATAATTTGGTAGACCACTATTCCGTTTCTCGTTTGTGGGCATCCTTCTTAACCTTTTCCATCAAGATTTACCAGTACAAATTCATTGAGAGTACACTTCCGTGGTGGTATAAAGAGTCTCTGGGTAGGGCCTGTATTCAGAGAATTGATTTCTCTTCTGGGCTTAAATTGTTGAAGGGTAATAATTTACCCTACGAAGTTTTGGTACCCAGAATTTTGTTATCCATGCGTGAATTACCCCTTGACAATGCGGATGAGGTTTAGTATATTCGGGGGGTAGAGAGGTTACTATATGAAAGATTGTGCAGATGTAATTCAGAAAACTCGGACACGCCTTACCCGATATATGGAAAAGGCGTTGGAGCGTTCTTTAGTTTTCCCTGATTGGAAGCAATTAGCTAACTCCGATGAGGTGAGCAATCAAATTTGTATTCATGCTCAATTTGCACAGGAGTTGAGTTTCTTGATTGCTGATGCCCGAGTGTGGAGAACCAAGCTTCGACTATTCCGGGAAGACATGACAGCAAGTATGCTTACACGGTCTCGGGATGAGAAATCCATTATCTCCCCGCAATTAGATAAGATAACCAAGTTGGATTTGGATGTCAAGGATATGATAATCTGTCTCCAAGAAAGACTTGCTAATTCACAAGAAAATGTAAACAACTTGAAGTTAATCAGTCGTAATTTACTATCTTGATGAAAGGCGGTTCTCTACAACCGTTGATGTAGGGAGTTTGGTTAATCAACAACGTGTAACGAAGAAAGGAATGCTATCATGGCGATACAAAACGTAGACGATATGTTTGGTGATGACGATGACATTGAGGATGAAACTGAAGAATCTCAGGGTGTAGATGATTCCATGTTTGATGATGATGATGATGAGCCTACTCCTGCTCCGGTTAAGCCAAAGAAGACTCCGGCTCCAACTCCCACTAAGGCTCCGAAGAAGAAGTATGAAGAGCCAGAACCAATAATGGAGGATGAAGACGATGATGAACCTGTAGTGGCTCCCAAGAAAAAGGCTAAGGTTGTGGAACCCATCGACGAGGATGACGACGATGAGCCCACAGTTGCGGCCCCTAAGAAGACCGTGGAAGATGGCTTTTTTGCTGGGGTTGTTTTACCTCAAGGTATGAAGTCAGCAAAGTCTGGTGTGGTCGATTCCCGCTTCCCTATCACTAAATATAAGGCCACCAAAGGAATTAAAGACCGCTTTGGTATCATTACCGATGATAACTTGATTGCTCGTACCCATTACCTCGAAGGCTTTGGATATTTCTATTGCTGGGGTGGGGAGTGCTGTTCAGTCATGGGCATCAGTAACATCTACTATGTGTACCCTATCATTAAGTATGACACCAATGCAAAGGGCAAGGTTGGTTCTACCGATTATGAAATCATGTTCTTGGCTCTCCCGGAAGCAAAATACAAAGAGAACATCATCCCGCTTATTGAAGAGGGTATGAATGCTTCAGACTTGGATTTTGTAGTGACTTGCAGTGATTCCAAGATGCAGAAGTTTAGCATGACCCACTTCCCCGCACTTTGGAAGACTAAGGAACAGTTCAATAAGAAGGCGATTCTTGCTGAGGCTAAGAAGCTGGTCGCTCACATCCCAACCTGTATGGCCCGAGTAATTACCCCGGAAGAGTTTCATAAGTTGAATGCTTCGGGGATAGAAGAAGACGAAGACGACTTGGATGGCTTGATGGACTAATGTCAGGTCACGGTGGGGAAGCAGTCGCTTCCCCACCAGTTTTTTGCGTTGTTCTCACCTTTGAAAGGTGAGTGGATTGAAAGAAAGAAAGAAAGAAAGAAACGAAACGGAGTAAATATGGCTCGACCAAAAGCAGAAAAAACAGAAAAGACTACAAAATCTAAGGGTAGTACCAGTACCAAAGATTTTGAGTCTATGGCTGATGTATATAAGGATTTTGATGAAAAGATAATGTTTGGTAAACCGGAAGTATGGTTGGATACAGGCCATCCGGGGTGGAATGACATGTTGGGTGGGGGAATCCCTCGTGGAAAATTTATCGAATATGTTGGACAAGAGGGGGCGGGAAAATCCACAATCGCTTTACAGCAAGCGGTGTTGTGGGCTTCTCAGAACATTCCCGTGTTCTATTTGGATTTCGAGAAAGCTGTAACTCCATCTCTTTGTAGGTCCGTAGGGGCTGTGGAACACATTGAAAAGACTCGAAATATTATCATCTTAAAACCTACAACATTCAGTGATTTTGAGGATATATTTCAGAAGCGAATTCTTAAGACTCCGAAATCCATGCACCCTCCTGTGGTGATTGTAGATTCCGTAGCTTCGATTTTGAGTTCCAAACTTGATACGTCCGATATTGAGGATGCAACCGTTGGTCAGGATTCTTTGATACAAACCCGGTTGGTTCGAAAGTACAACTCTCCCTGTGCCGCTAATGATATTACAATCATTTGGTTGAATCAAATTCGAGCTAACATTGATATGAAAAATCCTAATTCCCCCAAAGATAAACCCTATGGTGGAAAAGCCTACGGCCATTTCCTTGATATTCGAGTGAAAATATCCATCGTCAAAAAGATATTTGATACAGCCAAAGGTGATGGAATTAGTAAAAGGGCTTTGGGGAACATTTTGTCTGTTGACTGTTTCAAGAACAAGTTCTGTCCTCCCTATAAAAAGTATGAGATGCAGTTGCTTTTCGGACATGGCATCTCTGTTCCTCGCTACTTACATGAGACCCTTAACACACAAACCACTTGGCTTCACACAGGTGGAGGTATTTACACCTTGACGTTACCGGGAGTCGAAGAACAGAAATTCCCCAGTCGAGCCGAATTTTACAGTTGGCTTAACATGAACTCAGATGATGTTGTTAAAGTTCTTCAACGAGAAAAGGACTTGTTTCCGTATGTTCAAATTAGCAGTTAAAAACTTCCGTAAGATACGGAAGGCCAAATTAGATGTTGATGGGTTGGTCTGGATAAAGGGTGACAACAATCAGGGGAAGAGTTGTCTTCTGAAGGCAATTCCGACCATGGTGGAAAATACCACTGGAAGCTCCTTTATCACCTATGGGGAAGACTCCACTACGGTAGGGTTACAACTATTCCCAGAGGGACAGGACCCCATCAAAGTAATTTGGAACAAACCTGCTAAAGGTTCAGGGACATACAACTTGAAGATTGGTGAAAGGGATGTAGAGGAACTAACTAAAACTGGCTCCTCGATTCCCCCCGAGTTGTTGGAGTTGGGTTTCAAGGTTTTGACCATCAAGGATACGAAGTATAATTTGCACTTTTGGCCGCAGGGAACATACTTCTTGGTTAGGGATGTGCCATCGTATATCTTCCTGATGGTTTCCCGTTTGTTGAAACACCGAAACCTCATCCCTATGTTGAAGCAAATGAAAGATGACTTCAAAGAACAACAGAAGCAGGGGGTGGAGTTATCAGGTCAGTTTAAGTTGATGGAAAAGAAAGCTCAGATGATTGAAGAATCATTGATGTTGTATTCGGATATTGATGAACATCTAATTTTGTACAATGAGATTAAAACTTCCATAGCTGTGTTGGATACACTGTTGGATATTCAACGGCGAACTGTGGCAACTTTCAATGCCTATCAGGAGTGCAGTCAACAACTTCAATCAATTACAGCTATCATGGAACAGTTGGAAGATGTATCTCAACTTAGGGATAAAATAGCGGAGTATCGTAATTTACAGAAGTTGGCCGACCTGTGGACACAAATTAATGTGGAATTACGGTCTATCCCTAAGAAGATACTGTCGTGGGAGCCTATTGATGTAACAGAAATTCAATCACAAATTCAACAGTTGAATTATCTGGAAGGTCTTGCTACTCAATATCAAGACATCGAATTTCAACTTAGTAGGCTGGATAAACACATCTTGTCCTTTGATGCAGTAGACATTTCTCCTGTATGGAACGATATTCAACAGGTGGTTAAATTAGAACAATTACAACGCAAGTGGGTTGAAATTGATGAAGCACTGACTGAAGTTGAGTCGTTGAAGGCCCAGTTGGTAGCTGAAGAAGAAGCTCTTGACAAAGACCGGAAGCAGTTGTATATTGACTATCCAAATTGTCCAACTTGTAACCGTCCTTGGGAAGGCCATGAAAGGGGTCATGATGAATGATTTTGAATCTCGGGCTAAGAATATTGAAAAGCGTAGCAATGAATTGAGTACCCAAAAAGCGCGATTTGAAGAGCGTCAGCGTCAGTTAATGGAAAACATGAAGGGTGTTAAGAAGGAAGTAAAGGCGGCAATTGGTACTGCATCCTTCGAGGCATTAAATGAACAAATAGATAAAAATAAAGCGGAAATCGATGAGAGGCTTACCAAATCGGAAGAAATTTTGAAGTCCTATGAGAATCCAGATTCGGCTGAAGTTTTTGGTGACGATGATTTTGGAGATTAACCTATGGACTATGTTGATAACATCTTGTCCCGATGGGAGCAAGTCCGGGTTAATCATACTCGACTGAAAGATTCTTTAGAAGAGACGATTCAGGAACGAGACCAGATAGAGAAGCAACACCAACAGGTGTTGGAATCGGTTGAACGGTTAGCCAAAGCGATGGAATATACCAAGACCATAATGACTCTGGTAACCAAGAAAGATATTCAACCTTTGGAAGAGTTGTTGACTCGGGGTTTGCAGACCATATTCCATTCCGGTTATTCCGTTACGATTGAAATTGATGACCGTGGTAAGGATAAGACTGCGGAATTTATGGTACATGAGATAAACCCGGAGACTCAGGTTAAGGAATCCACTGAGGCTCGGGAAACAGGTTTCGGTATTCAGACGGCCTTATCCCTAATTTTGCAGGTATTCTTTCTGATGTATGAGGGCGGTCAGAAGTTTCTAATTTGGGATGAGCCTCTGTCTCAGGTAGATGAAGCCCATATGGATAACATGTTTGCATTCATCAAGGAACTCATTCTGGAAGAGGGAATAGATATTCTGGGCGTAACCCATGACCCCCGACTGTGGGAATTTGCTAACAAGACTTATGTAATGAAGAATGGTAAGTTGACCATAGAAGCGGAGACTAAATGAAACCTATTAAATTGGGGTTCATCTTAGACCCCCATATCTCCTCTACTACTCCATCAGGTAGATATGATGATTACTGGGAGACCATCTTTGGAAAATTGGAAGCTGTAATTTCAATGGGAACGACTCGACACTGGGATGCATTGGTTATCTCAGGGGATGTGTATAACACCAAGCAGATGCCCTTCCCTAAGCAGAATCGTTTGATTGCACTGTTTCGAGATGCACCCTTTGATGTGTTTGTCATTGTAGGAAACCATGACATTTACTATGAACGGTTGGATACCCTCAAGGATACTCCACTGGGAAACCTGTTGGAGTCTGGGGCGGTAAAGTTGATAAGTCAATACGGGGAATTTGGGGGAATCCTCACCGGAGCCTCATACAGCCCCGACACGGCCATATTACCCGCCCCCGTAGTTCCTATCGGTTTTCCGAGGATACTCGTTTGTCACGCCTATATGGGGCCGAAACGGGCAGGTTTCAAAGGTTCCGCTGGGGGATGGCTGTTGTACCCGGAAGTAATTGAGGCTGGGTACGACATTGTGGTAGCTGGGCATGACCACACCGAATACCCAACTAAGGTATTGGAGAATGGTTGTACTGTGTTTCGGTTCGGGTCTCTGTCCCGAGGAACTTCCCATGAGCATAATTTACACCGAGAACCCAAGGCGTTGGAAATCTCCTGTTCTGCTTCCGGGTGGAAACATGAATTGTTGGTAGTGCCTCACAAACCATCAGAACAGGTATTTGCCTACACGGACATTGCGACCAAGGAAGAACAGCGGGATATGAAGCACTTCATTCAAGAACTTAAAGCTTTGTCTACTCAGGAGTTAAGTTCGGGAAACATGTCTGAACTCATAACACAGTTGGAGATTCCCGAGGATGTCCTGTCAGTTATTAACACCTACGCTACCGATTTCGGTATTATTCTGTTTCATAAGGAATCATCATGATACAAATAGATTTCAATGTGGAAGAGTTGAAAAGCTTCATTCCCTTACTGAAGAGTAAGGATGGCGATTCCCGGTTGATTCATTTCAATCAGGTTTCTGCGGATTTCTATAACATACATCACACCGATAACATCAAGTATATTATTGGTAAGGTAGGGTTTAAGTCTT